>Ga0316188_10000160_pt1 | contig 23906 bp, 17 predicted proteins | sample Phiworburrow1_MG_FD_204933 | JGI IMG/M metagenome (GOLD analysis project Ga0316188, IMG submission 204933) | Coastal sediment microbial communities from Maine, United States - Phippsburg worm burrow 1 | ecosystem: Environmental > Aquatic > Marine > Coastal > Sediment | place: USA: Maine... | reverse complement strand
ATAGCATGTGCGCCCGATGCCCACCGAGCGCTTTCGCCCCTCCGTCACCGTCGCCGCCATCGTCGAGCGCGACGGCCGCTACCTGCTTGTGGAGGAGCACACACCCGAAGGCCTTCGCCTGAACAATCCGGCCGGGCACCTGGACCCGGGCGAATCCCTGCTGCAGGCGGTGGTGCGCGAGGTGCTGGAGGAAACGGCCTGCCGCTTCACCCCCGAGGCGCTGGTGGGCGTGTACCAGGCGCGGCTGCAGCGCGGCGCCGAGGACATCAGCTACCTGCGCTTCGCCTTCTGCGGCACCGTTGGCGAGCCACAGCCGGGTCGCGCGCTGGACGACGGCATCGTGCGCACGCTGTGGCTGAGCCCGGCGGACATCGAAGTCAGCGTGGCGCGCCACCGCAGCCCGCTGCTGTGGCGCTGCATCGCCGACCATCGTGCAGGCCGACGCCACCCGCTCGACCTGCTGGCTGCCGACGACAGCGTGTTCCGCGTCGCTTAGCGCCGAGGCTCAGGACGCGCTGCTGCGATTGCCGATCCAGCGCCGCAGGCTGCGCTTCAGGCGCACTTCGTCGATCGGTTTGGTCAGGAAGTCGTTCATGCCGGCGGCCAACGCCTGCTCGCGCTCGCTCACCAGCGCCGCGGCGGTCAGCGCGATGATCGGCAACTGCTGCGCGCTGAACTGCCGGCGCAACTGTTGCGTCGCCTCATGGCCGCTCATGCCCGGCATCATCACGTCCATCAGCACCGCGTCGAAGAAGCTGCCCTGCTGCACACAGCGTTGCACCGCGGCCAGCGCCTGCGCGCCGTCACTGGCCTGCTCGACGCGAATGCCCCACTTGGACAGCATCTGCTCGGCGATGAGCATGTTCACCGCGTTGTCTTCGACCAGCAGCACGCGCGCACCGGCCAGCACATCGGCGCAATCACCCAGCTGCGCCTGGTCGCTGCTGGTCGGCTCGCTCACCGGTAGCGGCAGTTCGGCCCAGAAGCAGCTGCCTTCGCCGACGCGGCTGTGCACGCCTACCTCGCCGCCCATCAGCGTGGCCAGTTCGCGGCAGATCGACAGTCCCAGGCCGGTGCCGCCGTAGCGCCGCGTGGTGGATTCGTCGGCCTGGGTGAACGGGCGGAACAGCCGCTGCTGGGTTTCGGCATCGATGCCCGTGCCGGTGTCGTGCACCTCGAAGCGCACCCGCCGCGCGTCGATGCGCTGCGCGACCAGCCGAATCTCCCCCTGCGCCGTGAACTTCAGCGCATTGCTCAGATAGTTGCCGAGGATCTGCCGCGTGCGCAGCGGGTCGCCACGCACCGGGCCATCGGCGCCGACGCCCAGGTCCAGCAGGATCTGAACCGGCCGCGTGTCGGCCAGCGTGGTGTAGCTGCGCTGCAGCAACTGCAACAGCTCGCCCAGATCGAAGGGCATCGATTCGAGCTCGAGCTTGCCGGCTTCGATCTTCGACAGGTCGAGGATGTCCGAGATGGTCGCCGACAGCGCCTGCGCGGCGTCGCCGATATGCAGCAGGTACTGGCGCCGTCGCTGCTCGTCAGTGTCGGCCGCCGTTGCGATGCGCGCCAGGCCGATCAATTGGTTCAACGGCGTGCGCAGCTCGTGGCTGGTGTTGGCCAAGAAGGCGCTCTTGGCCCGGTTGGCAGCCTCGGCGGCATCGCGCGCCTTGGCCAGCGCCTGCTCGACCTGGCGCCGCTCGGTCACGTCATCGACGATCCAGATCGTGCCGCCCTTGGCCGGGTGCGTCGGGTCGATCGCCTTGCCGGTCAGGCGGGCCAGGAAGGTGCTGCCATCGAAACGGCGCACGAGGGTCTCGATCTCTGCCGCCTCGCCGCGCGCCAGCAATGGACCCAGCGTGGTGCCGATGCGTGCGTAGTCCTCGTCACTGTCCCAGACCACACGGCCGCTCTGGCCGACCAGCGTGCCGGCCGGCCAGCCGTACATCTGCTCGAAGCGTGGGTTGGCGAGCACGAAGCGCTGGTCGCGCGTGACCGCGATGCCGATCGAAGCGTTCTGCAAGATGGCCTCGCGCTCCAGCCTTTGCCTCTCGCTGGCCGTCACGTCACGCGCGTTGATCACCAGGTATTCGCGCCGGTCCATCGCGAAGCGCGCCCCCGACACCAGCATCGACAGCGTGGCGCCGTTCTTGGCGACGAATTCGGTGGGCAGGTCCTGTACCTGGCCCTTGTCGCGGATCGCTGCGACGAAGCGCTCGCGGTCCTGTGGACGACGCCAGATGCCCAGCTCGATCGCAGTGCGCCCCACCACCTCGGCAGCGCTGTAGCCGGTCTGGCGCTCGAACATGCGGTTGACCATCGCATAACGGCCCGTGCTCAGGTCGGTCAACGTGATCACGTCCGGACTGGTGGCCACCAGATGCGACAGCATCGCCTCGGAGCGGCGCACCGCGTCCTCGGCCTTCTTGCGCTCAGTGTCGTCGACGAAGATCGACAGCACTGCCGGTGCGCCGTGCGCATCGACGCGTACGCCGGTGGCACGCACGACGATGCGCCGCCCCTGGGGCAGCAACAACCTGAATTCGGCTACCGGCAACGCCTCGCCGGCGCGCAGTGCGGTCAGCCCATCCATGCGCCGGCGCGCCCGTTCGCGCGAGTCGCCGCCCTCGAAGAACGAAAGCAGGTCCTGCCCGATCATGGACTGCAGCTCGGCAAAGCCGAACATGTCCAGCGCCGCCGGGTTGGCATCGAGCACGCGGCCCTGCGCGTGCAGCACCAGCGGCGTCGGGATGCGGCCGAACAGCTCCTGGTAGCGCGACTCGGTGGCTTCCAGCGCCTGGCGCGCCAGCACGTCGCCACTGACGTCCCGGGCCACGCCCCAGTAACCGCGAAAGGCGCCATGCGCCGCGTGGAGCGGCTCGCCGCTGATGACGAAGTGGCGGACCTCGCCCGAGCCAAGCCACTGCACGGGAAGGTCGCTGAAGGGCTCGCGCGCCTCGATGTGGGCGCGCAACAGGTCGAGCGTGTCCTCGTCCATCTGGAACTCGGGTATCTCCCAGGGCACACGGCCGAGCCCGTTGTCGATGCCCATCGGGCTCGCAGCGCGACCCTGGAGCTTGAAGGTGACGAGGCGGTATTGGTCGTCGATCTCCCAGTAGGCGTCGGCAGCGATCGCAAGCAGGCCGCGGAAGCGCTGCTCGCGCAGCTCGGCGGACTTGACATAGCGCGAGACCACGCCCGACACCATCAGGCCGCCTCCCAGCCCCGCGCCGATGACCAGCAGGTGCACCAGCGTGCGCAGCCCCAGGCTGTCGGCCGACACGGCGGCATGGCTGGCGGGCAGCCATGCCTGGTGCTGGGCACTCGCCAGGCCCAGCACCACCCCGGCGCTGAGCAAGGCCGTCAGCAGGCCCACGCGCCAGCCCGCCACCGCACAGGTCATGCAGGTCAGCAAGCCGAAGAAGCCGATCCCGGGCCCGGCGATCCCCCAGTCCAGCAGCGTCACGGCCAAGGCCACGGCCAGGATCGAGGCGATCGCCGCCACGCTCACGCGCAACTCCACATGTGCGGCGCCAACGCGCATCGACAGCGCTGCCATAGCCGCCAACGCGCCGAAGCACAAAGTCAGCGGCCAGCGAGCCCGCACTTCGATGCCCAGCGGGGCGAACGCAAAGAGCAGCGCCAGCAGCAGTGCCACCGCCGCGGCGATGCCGAAGAAATGACGCGCAACGATGCGCCGCACCGCGGGCTGCGCGTCGGCGTCGTCGCCCGATGCGGTCAGTGGGGGGGTCAGGGCGCCTTTCAAGGCCGGTGGTGTCCTCGCCGATGACAAAGGGTGCGGGCAGGCCCGGCAGTGTGTGCTCAAGGCGGCGGCCGCGGCACCCCAATTTCCCCTGTGGGGCGTATCAGTTCACGCCGCGTGCCGCATTCAGCTGTTCGCGTGTGAACTGCGCCACACGCCGAGCAGCCTGGGCATGATCCGCACCGGCCGACGCGTACAGGATGGCACGCGAGGAGTTGACGATGATCGGTCCCGGTTTGTCACCGCCTCGCCAGCCTGCGCGCACGGTGGCCTGCGCATCGCCGCCCTGCGCACCGATGCCGGGGATCAGCAGCGGCAACGTCGGGGCCAGTGCGCGCACGCGCGCGATCTCCTCGGGGAACGTCGCACCGACCACCAGGCCGAGCTGCCCGCCGCGGTTCCACGGCCCGGCGGCGAGCCGGGCGATGTGTTCGTACAGCCGTTCGCCGCTGGCCAGCGCTTGCGCCTGCAGATCGCTGCCGCCCGGATTCGAGGTGCGGCACAGCAGGATCAGCCCCTTGTCGGCATGGCGCAGGTAGGGCTCGATCGAGTCGTAGCCCATGAACGGCGACAGCGTCAGCGCGTCCGCGCGGTAGCGCTCGAAGGCCTCGATCGCGTACTGCTCGGCCGTGGCGCCGATGTCGCCGCGCTTGGCGTCGAGGATCACCGGCACGCCCGGCGCGACCCGGTGAATGTGCTCGATCAGGCGTTCCAGCTGCGCTTCGGCGCGGTGGGCGGCGAAGTAGGCGATCTGCGGCTTGAAGGCACAGACCAAGTCGCGGGTGGCGTCGACGATTGACGCGCAGAAGTCGAAGATGCGCGCGGCATCGCCCTGCCAGGCGCCTGGAAACTTCGAAGGCTCGGGGTCGAGGCCGACACACAGCATCGAGTCGTGGGCCGACTGCGTCGAGTGCAGCATCGCGGTGAACTGCATCTCACGCACGCCGCGCCAGTTGCGCCGCCTGGCCGATGTAGCTGGCCGGGGTCATCGCCAGCAGGCGGCGCTTGTCGGCCTCGGGCAGTTCGAGCTTGCCGATGAAGCGGCGCATCGCCGCCGCGGTGATCGGCTTGCCGCGCGTCATCGCCTTCAGCTGCTCATAGGGGTTGGGCAAGCCGTGGCGCCGCATCACCGTCTGCACCGCCTCGGCCAGCACTTCCCAGGCGGCGTCGAGGTCCTTCGCCAGCGCCGCTTCGTTGACCTGCAGCTTGCCCAGCCCGCGCTGCAGGCTGTCAAAGCCGAGCAGCGTGTAGCCCAGCGCCACGCCCATGTTGCGCAGCACGGTGCTGTCGGACAGGTCGCGCTGCAGACGGCTGATCGGCAGCTTGGCGCTGAGGTGATTCAGCAGCGCGTTGGCCAGGCCGAAGTTACCCTCGGCATTCTCGAAGTCGATCGGATTGACCTTGTGCGGCATCGTGCTGCTGCCGATCTCGCCGTCCTTCAGCCGCTGCTTGAAGTAACCCAGCGACACATAGGACCAGACATCGCGCGACCAGTCGATCAGGATGGTGTTGGCACGCGCGTAGGCGTCGAACAGCTCGGCCATGTAGTCGTGCGGCTCGATCTGGATCGTGTGTGCGTTGAAGGCCAGGCCCAGGCGCTTTTCGATCAGCCTGCAGCTGAAGGACTCCCAGTCGAAATCGGGGTAGGCCGCCAGGTGCGCGTTGTAGTTTCCCACCGCGCCGTTCATCTTGGCCAGCAGCGGCACCGCGGCGATGCGCGCGCGCGCGGTGCGCAGCCGCGCGACGACGTTGGCCACCTCCTTGCCCAGCGTGGTCGGGCTGGCGCTCTGGCCGTGGGTGCGGCTGAGCATCGGTTGTTCCGCCTGGGCCCGGGCCAGCGCGGCCAGCGTGTCGATGATGGCGTCCAGCGCCGGCAGCATGACCTCGGTGCGCGCGTGCTGCAGCATCAGCGCGTGGCTGGTGTTGTTGATGTCCTCGCTGGTGCAGGCGAAGTGAACGAACTCGGCCGACGCCATCAGCTCGGCGTCGCCGGCAAATCCGGCCTTCAGCCAGTATTCGACCGCCTTGACATCGTGGTTGGTGGTCTTCTCGATCGCCTTGATGGCCTCGGCGTCGGCTTCGCTGAAGGCCGCCACACGCCGGCGCAGCGCCGCACGCGCCGCCTTGCCCAGCGGCCTAAATTCGGCAAAGCCAGCATCGGACAGCGCGATGAACCACTCCACCTCGACCTGCACGCGCCGGTGCATCAGCCCGTATTCGCTGAGCAGCGGGCGCAGCGGCGCCACCTTGGCGGCGTAGCGCCCGTCCAGCGGGGACAGCGCGGCGATGGCGGACACGGTCATGGGGGAAACCGGGGCAGGCGACGAAGCTGCAAATTCTAGGCGCTGCCCTGCAGGCGCCCGGTGGCATCATCGGCAGGCCATGGCCGCTGCCACGCCCACTTGCATCGACACGCTGCGCATCGACGGTGCGCGGCTGTGGGCGTCGCTGATGGAACTGGCGCGCATCGGCGCCACGCCCAAGGGAGGCGTGTGCCGGCTCGCGCTGAGCGACCTGGACGGCCAGGGCCGCGACCTGGTGAGCCGCTGGGCGAAGGAAGCAGGCATGACGCTGAGCATCGACCGCATCGGCAATGGCTTCATGCGCCGGCCCGGGCGAGACGACCGCCTGCCCCCGGTGATGACCGGCAGCCACATCGACACCCAGCCGACGGGCGGCAAGTTCGACGGCAACTACGGCGTGCTCGCCGGGCTGGAGGTGGTGCGCACGCTGAACGACCACGGTCTCACGACCGAAGCGCCGATCGAGGTCGCATGGTGGACCAACGAGGAAGGCAGCCGCTTCGTGCCGGTGATGATGGGCTCCGGCGTGTTCGCCAAGGCCTTCACGCTGGAGCATGCCTACGCGGCCAAGGACACCGAGGGCAAGACCGTCAGGGGCGAGTTGCAGCGCATTGGCTACATCGGTCCGCAGGACCCGGGCGACCACCCGATCGGCTGCTACTTCGAGACGCACATCGAGCAGGGCCCGGTGCTGGAGGACCACGGCGTGACCATCGGCGTGGTCGGCGGCGTGCTCGGCATCCGCTGGTACGACTGCACGGTGACGGGTTTGGAGGCCCACGCCGGACCGACGCCGATGGCACTGCGCCGCGATGCGCTTCAGGTCGCCACGCGGCTGATGCAGGAGGTGGTGGCCATTGCACACCGCCACGGGCCGCATGGGCGCGGCACGGTCGGCATGGTGCAGGTCTTCCCGAACAGCCGCAACGTCATCCCCGGCCGGGTGAAGTTCAGCATCGACCTGCGCAACGCCAGCGATGCGCTGGTCGCGGCGATGGACGCCGACATCCGCGGCGTGGCCGCGACGCTCGCCGCGGACACCGGCCTGTCGATCGGCATCGAGCCGGTCTCGGACTACCCGGCCCAGGCCTTCCACCCGGAGTGCATCGCCGCGGTGCGGCGCGCGGCCACGAAGCTGGGCTACAGCCACATGCCGGTGGTCAGCGGCGCGGGCCACGATGCGGTGTACCTGGCGCGCGTCGCGCCGACCGGCATGATCTTCATCCCCTGCAAGGACGGCATCAGCCACAACGAGATCGAGGATGCGAAGCCCGAGCACCTCGAGGCCGGCGCGAACGTGCTGCTGCACGCGATGCTGGAACGCGCCGGCGTAGCCGGCTGAGGCACCGCTGCGCACCGGGTTCCACCACCGCGTTTGCGGGGCGGCGGCACGGCGGCTGCTTCGATAGAATCGCGCCTCCCAGGGACTGCCGCGAAAAAAATTGAAACTCATCGGATCGCTCACCAGCCCCTACGTGCGCAAGGTGCGCGTCGTCATGGCCGAGAAAAAGCTCGACTTCCAGCTGGCGCTGGAGGACGTGTGGGGCACCGACGATGTGTTGAAGGCGAACCCGCTGGGCAAGGTGCCCTGCCTGGTGATGGAAGGTGGCGAGGCGGTGTTCGATTCGCGCGTCATCGTCGAGTACCTGGACACGCTGTCGCCAGTGGGCAAGCTGATCCCGCCGGCCGGGCGTGAGCGCATCGAGGTGCGCACTTGGGAGGCGCTGGCCGACGGCGTCCTCGACGCCAGCATCCTGGCGCGGCTTGAGCAGACCTGGGGCGGGCGTAGCGCCGAGCAGCGCTCACAAGCCTGGGTCGACCGGCAGATGAGCCGCGTGCAGGCGGCGCTCGTCGCGATGAACAAGGGTGTCGGCGAGAAGTCCTGGTGCATGGGCAACGCCTTCACGCTGGCCGACGTCGCCGTGGGCTGCGCGCTGGGTTACCTGGACTTCCGCTTCCCCGCGATCGACTGGCGCAACACCCACCCCAGCCTGGCCCGCCTGCACGAAAAGCTGGCCAAGCGCCAAAGCTTCATCGACACCCTGCCGCCCAGCACCTGACGGCGCTTCGGCCGCGACGGCGCGTCGCGCGACACGCCGTCGTCGCACGGCGACCTGATGCCGAGCCAGCGCGATCGGCCCCGATGCGGTTGATCGCGAATCGGGATCGAACGCTCAGCGCGAGCCGAACATCATGCGCCGCGCCAGTTGGGATTTCAGCGGGCCGGCGCGTTGCAGCAGCGCCAGCCCCAGGCCGCGCGCCTCGGCCACGCCGGGCAGGCCCCATGTGAAGACGCGTGCCAGCAGGTCGGTGGCGGCGATCATGCTCCAGCGGTCGGCCGCGCGCGACCACTCCACGCGCTTCAGCGCCGCGTCGATGTCGCCGCCCGCGCGCAGCGCCTGCACCAGCTCGAAGGCATCGCGCAGGCCCAGGTTCAGGCCCTGGCCGGCCACCGGGTGCAGCGTCTGCGCGGCGTTGCCGATGCGCACGCTGCGGCCATCGACCAGCGTGCGTTCCGCGTTCAGACCGAGCGCGAAGTCCTTCAGCGGCGAGATCGCGCTTACCCGGCCGGCCGCATCGGGCAGCTGGGTGTTCAGCACGGCGATGCGCTGTGAGTCGTCGAGCCCGCGCACCGGGTCGTCGTCGCTGTCTACGCACCACACAAGTGCGGCCTGGCCTGCCGCGCCGGCTGGCGTGGGCAGCGGTAAAAGCGCCAGCGGGCCATGACGCGTGAAGCGCTCGACCGCCAGGCCGGGTGTGCCGCCGTCGAGAGTGACGGTGCCGACCCAGGCGGTCTGCCGGTAGTCGTGCGTCAGCGCCTTGCGCAGCTGCCCGGCGAAGACGCCACCTTCGGCGATCACTCCCAGATCGAAGCGCTCGGCGATGCCGGCATCGAGCTCGATGCCATCGGCCAGCGCCTTGCATGCGCGCACCGGCGTGCCGAAGCGGCTGAAGAGGCGCTGCGGTTCGCGCTGCGCCGCTTGCATCCACGCGCGCTGCAGCGGCGCCACCAGTTGACCGTACTTCAATACCGCTCCGAGCATCGGCACGCCTTCCGCCGCGGCCACGATGCGGACCTCGGGTGGGCCAATGGGCAGCGGCGCCAGCGTCGGCGGCGCCTGCGACACCTGGACCTGCAGGATCGGCTGAGCGACCCCTTCCGGCCAAGCCCCCAGTCGCTGCAGCAACTGCACGCTGCCCAGCGACAAGGCCAGAGTGCGAGCGTCGCCCGACACGTCGTGCTCGCTGGCGCGGCTGTCGAATACGCTGACGTTCGCATGCGGCAGCAGCGCCGCCGCGTGCAACGCCAACGCCAAGCCCACCGGGCCGGCGCCGACGACCGCAATATCGATGGCGGTCGTGGTCATCGCGGCGCCGGCGCAGTCGGATTACCAGCGGCCTGCAGCCGGAGCGCGACGCGTTCGCGCGCTGCGCAACGCAGCGGTTTACCGGCGCCTGCTCGTGGTCGAAGCTCATTGCCCGTCGACATGGCTTGTCACGATAGCCGATCCCGACGGACCGCCGCACCCGGGCCGAACAGCAGGCGCCCGGGGCGTGGAGGACAACCCTCGCTGCCGCCGCCCTCGACGAAAGGTCCCCGACAGTGGTTCGTCAATGGCGATGCCGCTCAACCCAGAGCGGCCCAGCGCTCGGGCGTGCCAACGTCGGTCCATTCGCCGCGCCACAGGCAACCATCGACCTGGCCCGCGGCGATCTCGCGCTCGAGCAGCGGACGCAGGGGCACTCGCGTACCGACTTCGATGGCTTCGAACATGGTGCGCCGGAACAGCCCCACGCTGGCCCAGGTATAGCGCGGGCCCTCCCGGCCATCGGTCAGGCGCCCGTCTGCGGCAATGCCGAAGTCGCCGCCCGGGTGGTGGGCGGCATTGGGCACCATCCACAAGCGGGCCTGGCGCATCGTTGGCAGCGTCGCGTCGAAGGTGAAGCCGGGCAGGAACACGTCGCCCGCCACCACCCAGAACACGTCGCCGAGCAAGGGCAGCGCCTTGGCGATGCCGCCCGCAGTCTCGAGCGCGCAGCCATGATCACGGCCCTCCATGGAATAGCGGATGCGCAGACCGAAGCGCGCGCCATCACCCAGGGCGGCCGGGAACTGCTCTTCCAGCCAAGCGGTGTTGACCACCACCTCGCGCACCCCGGCGCGCGCCAGCGCCAGCAGGTGCCATTCGATCAGCGGGCGTCCGCGCACCGGCAGCAGCGGCTTCGGCGTAGTGTCGGTCAGCGGGCGCAAACGCTCGCCGCGGCCGGCGGCCAGGATCAGGGCCTTCATGCGCGCCGAGTTTAGGGGCGCAGCATCGGGTGTCTGCATTGACCGGCATTGATCTGACGCAGCGCTCATTTGTCCCGCGCGGGCATGGCGTCGAGGGCCGCGCCTAAAATCAGTATTTCCCTTGCAACTCTCAACCTGGGGCGCCCTGCACATGGCCGTGGCATCGACAGAAGACAACGTGCTGATGGCCAACGCCATCCGCGCCCTGGCGATGGACGCCGTGCAGCAGGCCAATTCCGGCCACCCGGGCGCGCCGATGGGCATGGCCGAAATCGCAGTGGCGCTGTGGGACCGGCACCTGAAGTTCAACCCGCGCAACCCGCACTGGGTCGACCGCGACCGCTTCGTGCTGTCCAACGGCCACGCCTCGATGCTGCAGTACGCACTGCTGCACTTGAGCGGCTTCGACCTGGCGATGAGCGAGCTGCGCAACTTCCGCCAGCTGCACAGCCAGACACCCGGCCACCCCGAGGTGGACGTGACCCCCGGCGTGGAGACGACCACTGGCCCGCTCGGCCAGGGCATCGCCAACGCGGTGGGCATGGCGCTGGCCGAAAAGCTGCTGGCCGCCGAGTTCAACCGCCCCGGCCACACGGTGGTGGACCACCGCACCTACGTCTTTCTCGGCGACGGCTGCATGATGGAAGGCATCAGCCACGAGGCCGCGGCGCTGGCCGGCGCGTGGAAGCTGAACAAGCTGGTGGCGCTGTACGACGACAACGGCATCAGCATCGACGGTGCGCTGCAGCCCTGGTACGTCGACGACGCGAAGCAGCGCTTCCTAGCCTATGGCTGGAACGTCATCGGCCCGATCGACGGCCACGACGTCGGCGCAGTGGATCGCTGCATCGAGGAATCGCACCGCTCGCTGGCGCGGCCGACGCTGATCATCTGCAAGACCACCATTGGCAAGGGCTCCCCGAACCGCGCCGGCACTGCCAAGGCGCACGGCGAGGCGCTGGGCGCCGAGGAGATCGCGCTGACCCGTGCCGCCATCGGCTGGCACGACGAGCCCTTCGTCATCCCAGAAGCCGCCTATGCGCTGTGGGACCACAAGGCGCGGGGCGAAGCGGCGGAAGGCGCGTGGAGTGAGCGTTTCGCCGCCTACCGGACGGCGTTCCCTGACTTGGCCGATGAACTGCAGCGGCGCCTGCGCGGCGAGCTGCCGAAGGGCTTCGCGCAGACGGCCGTGGACATCGTGATCGCGGCGCACGCCCAGGCGCAGACCGTGGCCTCGCGCAAGGCCAGCCAGCTCGCGCTGGAGAGCTTCACGAAGGCCTTGCCCGAGATGCTCGGCGGCTCGGCCGACCTGACCGGATCGAACCTGACGAACACCACCTCGACGCCACCGCTGCGCTTCGACGAACGCGGCGTGCCAAAGGTCAACGACAACGGCAAGCCGGGGCGCCACATCAACTACGGCGTGCGCGAGTTCGGCATGGCTGCGGTGATGAACGGCATCGCGCTGCACGGCGGCTACATCCCCTACGGCGGCACCTTCCTGACCTTCAGCGACTACAGCCGCAATGCCATCCGCATGGCCGCGCTGATGAAGCGCCGGGTGATCCACGTCTTCACGCACGACAGCATCGGCCTGGGCGAGGACGGCCCCACGCACCAGAGCGTCGAGCATGCCGCTTCGCTGCGGCTGATCCCGGGGCTGGACGTCTGGCGGCCGGCCGACACGGCCGAAACCGCGGTCGCCTGGACGATGGCACTGAGCCAGCCTCAACGCCCCAGTGCGCTGCTGCTGAGCCGTCAGAACCTGGCCTATGCGCCGAAGGCCGGGCTGGACGAAATTGCCAAGGGCGCTTACGTGCTGGCCGAGCCGGCCGAGGTCGGGCTGAAGAAGAAGGCACAGGCGGTGATCATCGCCACCGGCAGCGAGGTCCAGCTGGCCCTGCACGCGCAGGCCGAACTGGCCCAGCGCGGGATTGCGGTGCGCGTGGTCAGCATGCCCAGCACGACGGTGTTCGACCGCCAGAGCGTAGCCTACAAGAGCAGCGTGCTGCCGCCGAAGCTGCCGCGCATCGCCGTCGAGGCCGGTGTCACCGACGGCTGGTGGAAATACGGCTGTGCCGCGGTGGTCGGCATCGACCGCTATGGCGAGAGCGCCCCCGCGCCGGCGCTGTTCAAACACTTCGGCTTCACGACGCAGAACCTTGCCGACACGGTGCGCAAGGTTCTGGCCGGCTGAGACACGTCTTCCAACGCTTTTCAAGGAGATCGACATGGGCATCAAGATCGGCATCAACGGCTTCGGCCGCATCGGGCGCATGGTGTTCCGTGCCGCCACCAAGGATTTCAGCGACATCGAAATCGTCGGCATCAACGACCTGCTCGAACCCGACTACCTGGCCTACATGCTCAAGTACGACAGCGTGCACGGGCGCTTCAAGGGCGACATCAAGGTCGACGGCCAGACGCTCATCGTCAACGGCAAGAAGATCCGCCTGAGCGCCGTGAAGGACCCGGCCGAGCTGAGGTGGGGCGATGTCGGCGCCGACATCGTGGTCGAATCGACCGGGCTGTTCCTCGACGACGCCGGCGCGCGCAAGCACCTCGCCGCGGGCGCGAAGAAGGTCATCATGTCGGCGCCCAGCAAGGACGACACGCCGATGTTCGTCTTCGGCGTCAACGACAAGGCCTACAAGGGCGAAGCGATCATCTCCAACGCCAGCTGCACCACCAACTGCCTGGCCCCTGTTGCCAAGGTGCTGAACGACAACTGGGGCATCAAGCGCGGGCTGATGACCACGGTGCACGCCGCCACCGCAACGCAGAAGACGGTGGACGGGCCGAGCAACAAGGACTGGCGCGGCGGCCGCGGCATCCTCGAGAACATCATCCCCAGCAGCACCGGTGCGGCCAAGGCGGTGGGCAAGGTCATCCCCGAGCTGAACAAGAAGCTTACCGGCATGGCCTTCCGCGTGCCGACCTCCGACGTGTCGGTGGTCGACCTGACGGCCGAGCTGGTCAAGGAAGCCAGCTTCGAGGACATCTGCGCAGCGATGAAGGCGGCCGCCGAAGGCCCTATGAAGGGCGTGCTGGCCTACACCAACGACAAGGTGGTGGCCACCGACTTCCGCGGCGAGAGCTGCACCAGCGTGTTCGACGCGGATGCCAGCATCGCGCTGGACAAGACCTTCGTGAAGATCGTGTCCTGGTACGACAACGAGTGGGGCTACTCCTGCAAGGTGCTGGAGATGGTGCGGGTGATGGCGCGCTGACGCGCCGCTGAAGCCAAGGACGCCGCCAGCATGCGCTGCCGCTCTACCGCTCAGGCGGCAGCCATCGTGCTGCTGGCCACTTCCCTGACGGGTCGCGCCGACCCAGCCGCGGTGGCTGTGCCGGCCGACGCGCGTGTCATCGTCGTGCTGAAGTCCGATGCGCCGCTGCTGCGCGAGCAACCGATGGGGCTGCGCGCCTCGGCCCGGTCGGCGGCGGCCACGGTGCAGCGGCGCGCCGACCGTCTGGCCGCACGCGCCGGCGTGCCGCTGAACGCCGGCGTGGCGATCAGCGATCGTGCGCAGGTGATGACGGCCCAGGGCATCGATGCGCGCACGCTGGCGCGCCGCCTGGCGGCCGACCCCGAGGTCGAGTCCGCCACGGTGGACCGGCGCCGCCGTGCGCTTCTCGTGCCCAACGACCCGCTGTACGCCCAGGGCCCGGTTTCGGGCCTCGGGCCGCAGGTGGGCCAGTGGTACCTGCGCGCGCCGAGCAGCGAATTCGTTTCGGCGATCAACGCCGAAGCCGCATGGGACCGCGTCACCGGCAGCCCGGAGCTGGTGGTGGCCGTGCTCGACACAGGCGTGTGGGCCGAGCATCTCGACCTGGCCGGTCAGGTGCTGCCTGGCTACGACATGGTCTCCGACGTGGCCACGGCCAACGACGGCGACGGACGCGACGCCGACGCCAGCGACCCGGGCGACTGGATCACGGCAGCCGAGAACGCCAGCGGCACGTTCAAGAACTGCGGCGTGGACGAAAGTTCGTGGCACGGCACCAAGATCGCCGGCATCGTCGGCGCCGCAGCCAACAACGGCCAGGGCATGGCCGGCACCGCCTTTGGCACGAAGATCCTGCCGGTGCGCGTGCTCGGCAAGTGCGGCGGCTACGACTCCGACATCCAGGCGGGCATGCGCTGGGCGGCCGGGCTGAACGTGCCGGGGGTGCCGGCCAACCCCCACCCGGCGCGCGTCGTCAACCTGAGCCTGGGCGGCAGCGGGGAGTGCGACGAGGCAAGCGGCTACCCCCGCGTCATCGCCGAGCTGGCGGCCGTCGGCACGACGGTGGTCGCCGCGGCCGGCAACAGCGCCGGCCGGGCGGTGGAGCTGCCGGCCAACTGCCCCGGCGTCATCGCGGTGGCCGGGTTGCGCCACGCCGGCTCCAAAGTGGGCTTTTCCGATCTCGGGCCGCAAATCGCGATCAGCGCGCCGGCCGGCAACTGCATCAACATCGCCGAAGGCGAGCCGTGCCTGTATCCGATCCTGAGCAGCAGCAACAGCGGAACGCAGCGCCCCAACGCCGGCGGCTCGATCTGGACCGACAGTTACAACATCAGCGTTGGCACCAGTTTTGCCGCGCCGATCGCTACGGGCACGGCGGCGCTGATGCTGTCGGCCCGCCCGCAACTGCTGCCCGATGAGTTGAAGCGGCTGATGCAGTCCGGCGCGCGCGCCTTCCCGACCAGCGGCGCCGGTCTCGACGAGAACGGCCAGCCGGTGCCGATGTGCCATCCACCGGACGGCAGCGATCAGCTGCAGTGTTATTGCAGCGTCGGCCTGTGTGGTGCCGGCATGCTTGATGCCGCGGCTGCGGTAGCAGCCGCGCAGGCCGCGACGCTGGCACGTATTGGGCCGGAAATGCCCGTTGCCACGGCCGGCACGCCCTTCCGCCTCAGCGCGGCGGACAGCCAGGCCGGCGCAGGGCGCGCCCTGCTGGGCTATGCCTGGGCGCTGGTCGACGACGCCGGCGGCAGCGCGGTCATCAACGGCCGCAGCGACGGCGTCGAAGTCGAGGTGCTGGCCAGTGCCGCAGGCACGGTACGCGTCGAACTGCAGTTGCGCGACGATGCCGGCCAGGTCGCAACACAGCAGCGCAGCGTCACCGTCGCGCTGCCGCCGTCGTCGGGCGGCGGCGGGGCAGCCTCGGCGCTTTGGGTGGCCTTGCTCGGGCTCGGCGTGGTGGCACTGCTGCACGAGCGACGGCAGTCGGCTCGCATCGACACTGCGGCGGCGGGGTTGCGCTCACGCAGCTCGCGCCATCGCCCATGAGCCCGCCCGGCCGACCGAAGGCCGAATTCCGCAGTGCGCTTTACGAAGGTGACCAGTGAGCCTGCGCCGTCCGCCCTTCGTCCTGTCGCTAGCCGCAACGCTGGTGTTTGCAGCCTGTGCGCTGCCGGCGCACGCCTTAGCGGCCGAATCGGACACACCGGCGCGGGGCCTGATCGTTCGGCTGAAGGCTGCACCGGCGCACGAGGCGCTGAACCCGCGCGATCCGGCGGCACGCCAGCGCGAACGCGCGGCAGCGCTGGCCGCCGGTGAATCGGTGCGCTGGCGCCGCGTGCTGGGCGAGGCCGGCTTGAGCGGCGCTTCCGGCAAACGCGAACCGAGGCTGCGCCCGGTCGGCCGTGACCAGCAGCTGCTCGATTTCGAGCGTCCGCTGGAGCGCGGCGAGGCGCTGCAACTGCGCGACAAGTTGCTGCAACGGCCCGATGTCGATTGGGTCGAGCTGAATGTGCGCGAGCGTCGGCTGCAGGCCGCGCCACCGAGCGACCCGCTGTTCGCCAGCGGCGAGCAGTGGTGGCTGCGACCGGTGAGCGGCAGCAGCGCCAATGCCATCGGCGACCGGCTGCGCGGCGTCGCCGGTTTCCAAACGGCCTGGCTCGGCGCCAGCTTCGCGCCGGTGGTGGTGGCGGTGCTCGACACCGGCATCACGCCGCACCCGGAGCTAACGGGCCGCGTGCTGCCGGGCTATGATTTCGTCGACGACTGGGATCCGGTGGCGCAGCGCGGTTATGCGAACGACGGCGATGGGCGCGATGCCGACGCCGGCGATCCCGGGGACTGGGTCAGCGCGGCGGACCGGCAGGTCGATCCTGCGCGTTACGACACCTGCGCCGTCGAAGACAGCTCCTGGCACGGCACCATCGTCGCCGGCATGATTGCCGCCAACACCGGCAACGGCCAGGGCGGCGCCGGCATCCATTGGGGGGCGAAGATCCTGCCGGTGCGCGTGGCCGGCAAGTGCGGTGCCGACGTGCCCGACATCGTCGATGGCATGCGCTGGGCGGCGGGCCTGCCGGTCAGCGGCGTGCCGATGAACCCGAACCCGGCACGCATCGTCAGCATCAGCTTCGGCGGCAGCGCGGCTTGCGGCCAGGCCTACCAGAGCGCGGTCGATGAACTGCGTGCACGCGGGGTGGTCGTCGTGGCTGCGGCGGGCAACGACTGGTCGGAGCCGTCACGCCCGGCCAGCTGCAGCGGCGTGGTCGGCGTGGTCGGTCTGAACCGCGACGGCTTCAAGTCCAACTATTCGAACTTCGGCGCCACGCTGTCGGCGACCGGCATCGCGACGGTTTCCGGCGACGATGCCGACGGCGCCTGGGGCCGCTGGCTTGCTGACAGCGGGCTGGTGACGCCCACCAACCGCGGCACCACGACCCCTCTGGACGGCGGGTACGCCCGGCTGTATGGCACCAGCTTTGCGGTGCCGCAGGTCTCAGGCACGCTGGCGTTGATGCTCAGCCTGAACCCGCAGCTCGACCACGCGCAGCTGATCGCCGGCCTGCGCCTCGGCGCCCGGCCGCATGTCGGCTCGACGAAGATCGCGCAGTGCTCGACCGCCAACCCGGGGCGCTGCATCTGCACAACCGCGACCTGCGGTGTCGGCATCCTGGACGCCGAGCAGGCGCTGCTCTATGCGCAAAGGCCAGACAGCTACACGCCCCCCAACTGGCCGCCAGTGAACGTCGACAGTGCCGAACTCGACCAGGCGCTGGCCGTGGCCCCGCAGGACCGGCCGGGCGAGGTGTCGCCGCCGACATCGGGCGTCGGGGGCGATGGCGGCGGTGCCTTCGGCGCGTTCTGGCTGATGGCGCTGTTCACCGCCAGCGTCGCGTTGTGGGGCGTGCGGCCCCTGCCGCGCCGGCGCTGAGGCCGGCCGTCACGGGCAGGGCACGAAGCCGCCACCGGGCAGCGGCAACGCCGCCAATTGTCGGTGCAGCGCCGCATCGGCGCCATCGATGCGCAGCCAGGTAGCGCCCTCCGCGCCACGCACACGCTGCCAGGCCGGCGCGGGCGGCGCCATCTGCTGCAGCATGGCCTCGGCCGCCAGCAACGCATCGGCCGCGAAGGGTCCGGCCTGCAGGCAGACGGGCAGGCCTTCGGCCGGGGATGCTGCAGGTCGTGGTGCGGCGTCAACCGGCAGCGCCGGTGCAGCCAAGCCGGCCGTAGGCGGCGCGAGCACACGCACGCTGTCCGGCTCGATCTGCGCGGCAAGCCGTTGCGGCTCTCGCTGATGCATCGCCGACAGGCCTGCATGGGGCTCGAGCCAGCCGCGCGACAAAGCCAGGAACACCAGGTTCGCCAGCAGCAGCAAAGCCAGCAGCACGCGCATGGCGGCTCAGGCCTGCGCGGGACGCACGCTGACTTCGCCGCTGACCAGCGCGTGCACCGTGCCAGCGCGCACGCGCAAGGCACCCAGGTCGTCGATGCCCTCGGCCACACCTTCGGCCACCCCGGGAAAGGTGGTGCTCACCTTCTGGCCGCGCAGCAGGTCACGTCGCCGGTAGGCCGGCGCGAAGACCGCGAATCCATCGGCACCAAAGCGCTGCAGCGCCTGCGCCAGCGGCAGCGCCACGCGCTGCAGGGCCTGCGGCGCCATCACGTCGGGCCACAGTTCGCGCAGGCACGCGAAGCCGGACGTCATCTCCGTGCCGCCGGGCAAGGGCAGCACGTTCAGGCCCACGCCGACCACCGTCATGCGCCGCTCACCCACGGCAACCATCTCGATCAGGATGCCGCCGAGCTTGCGGCCACGTCCGGGTGCGTCCATCAGCCAAAGGTCGTTGGGCCACTTCAGGCCGATGCGCGGCGGCGCTGCATCGACCGGCGGGTCCAGTGCGTCGGCCAGCGCCACACCGACGGCCAGCGACAGCCCGGACCAGTTCGGCGGGTTCAGCGCGATGGCGAGCGAAAAGGTCAGCGAGGCCCCGGCTTGTGCATGCCAGATCCGGCCCTGGCGACCGCGGCCGCCATGCTGCTGCTCGGCCACCAGCAGGCAGGAGCGCGTGTCGTCCTGGCGCCGGCCACGCTGCGCGGGCACGTCGGCCGACGACGCGCTCGGCGGGTCGAGTTCACCCGGGGTGGTCACCGCGCCGGCGCGGCGCCCGCTGCAGATGCGTGCGCGCTCCAGCAGTCGCGTGTTGGTGGAGTCGGCGCTGGCGACGACCTCGACGCTCAGGCCGGGCAGCACGCTTTCCAGCTCTTGCCACAGGGCCTCGGCGCCCCAGTGCAGGTGTCGGCCGTCTGCCATCGGCTTTCGGCCGGGCTTCAGCGCCGCTTTGGCGCCAGCAACGTGCCGCGGCAACGTTCGCTGCCACAGTGGCACGGATATTCCTTCTTCAGCTTCTGGGTCAGCTTCTCGTCGATGACCAGGCCGTAGTCGTAGAACAGTTCCTCGCCCGGCGCGATGTCGCGCGTGGCCTTGATGAAGACGCGGCCGCCGTCCTCGTCGGCTTCGCAGTTGGTGTCGCAGGCGTGGTTGATCCAGCGTGCCGCGTTGCCCCCGACATTGGCATCGATGACATGCTTTTCGTCGATGTGGAAATAGAAGGTATGGTTGGGCTGCTCGGGGTCGTGCGGGTGGCGGCGCAGCGCCTCCTTCCAGGTGATGACCTCGCCGATGTATTCGATGACGTTCTCGCCGGCGCGGATCGGCTGCAGCGCGAAGACGCCCTTGCCATGCACGCCGCTCCTGCGCACCTGGACGCGGCGCCCGTTCTTCTTCGTTGCGGTTGCAGGTGCGGCCTGCGCTTGCGCTGGTCTGTTCATTGGGTACATTGAAATGTGGGCGCGCGCGTGTGCGTACATGCGCGCGAGAAGGCAGCGATTGTAGGCAAGGTCGCAGCGCCGAACGGTTCAAGCAAGGAACACATGAGCAAGACGATCATCATTGCGGAAAAGCCCAGCGTGGCGCAGGACATCGTGCGGGCGCTGACGCCCGTGGCCGGCAAGTTCGAGAAGGCGGCCGAGCACTTCGAGAACGACGACTACGTGGTCACCTCGGCGGTGGGCCACCTGGTGGAGATCAAGGCCCCGGAGGAGTACGACGTCAAGCGCGGCAAGTGGAGCTTCGCCAACCTGCCGGTGGTGCCGCCGCACTTCGACCTGGCGCCGATCGACAAGGCCAAGACGCGGCTCAATGCCGTGGTGAAGCTTGTCAAGCGCAAGGACGTGTCGCAGATCATCAACGCCTGCGACGCGGGGCGCGAGGGCGAGCTGATCTTCCGCTTGATCATGCAGTACGCCGGCACGGAGAAGAAGCCGATCGACAAGCCGATCCGCCGCCTGTGGCTGCAGAGCATGACGCCGCAGGCCATCCGCGACGGTTTCGAGCAGCTGCGCAGCGACGAGCAGATGCAGGGCCTGGCCGACGCCGCGCGCAGCCGCAGCGAGGCCGACTGGCTGGTGGGCATCAACGGCACGCGCGCGATGACGGCCTTCAACTCGCGCGACGGCGGCTTCTTCCTGACCACCGTCGGGCGCGTGCAGACGCCGACGCTGAGCATCGTCGTCGAGCGCGAGGAGAAGATCCGCAAGCACGTGGCGCGCGACTACTGGGAGATCCGCGCCAGCTTCGACGCGCAGGCCGGGCAGTACGACGGCAAGTGGTTCGACCCGGGGTGGAAGAAGAATCCCGACGACCCCGAGGCGCGTAACGACCGGCTGTGGGACGCTGCGGCGGCCGAGGCGATCGCCGCCGCGGTGCGTGGCCAGCCCGCGAGCGTCAGCGAGGAGAGCAAGCCCACCACCAGCAGCTGCCCGGCGCTGTACGACCTGACCACGCTGCAGCGCGAGGCCAACTCGCGCTTCGGCTTCAGTGCCAAGACCACGCTGTCGATCGCCCAGGCGCTGTACGAGAAGCACAAGGTGCTGACCTACCCGAGAACCGATTCGCGAGCGCTGCCCGAGGACTACCTGGCGGTGGTGAAGAACACTGTTGCCATGCTCGCCAAGGAGGATCTCCCGGGGCCGCTGAAGCCGCTGGCCGGCCACGCCGCACTGGCGGCGAAGGAGGGCTATGTCAAGCCGACAAAGCGCGTGTTCGACAACGCCAAGGTCTCGGACCACTTCGCAATCATCCCGACGCTGCAGCCACCGAAAAGCCTGAGCGAGGTGGAGGCCAAGCTCTACGACCTGGTGGTCAAGCGCTTCCTGGCGGTGTTCTACCCGCCGGCGGAGTTCCTGGTGACGACGCGCATCTCGACCGTCAAGGCCGACGCCAAGGAACACAAGTTCCAGACCAACGGCAAGGTGCTGGTCAAGGCCGGCTGGCTGGCGGTCTATGGCAAGGAGGCGCAGGAGGACGACGCCAACCTGGTGGCCGTGGCGCCGGGCGAGTTGGTCCGCACCGAGAACGTCGACGTGGTGGCGCTGAAGACCAAGCCGCCGGCGCGCTACACCGAAGCCACGCTGCTGTCGGCAATGGAAGGCGCCGGCAAGCTGATCGACGACGACGAACTGCGCGCGGCGATGCACGACAAGGGTCTGGGCACGCCGGCGACACGGGCCACGGTCATCGAAGGGCTCATCTACGAGAAGTACATGCATCGCGAGGGGCGCGAACTGGTGCCCACCGCCAAGGCCTTCCAGCTGATGACGCTGCTGCGCGGGCTGGGCGTTGTGGAGCTGACGCAGCCCGAGCTGACCGGCAACTGGGAATTCCAGCTGGCCGAGATGGAGCATGGCCGCCTGCAGCGCGAGGCCTTCATGGCCGAGATCGCAAAGATGGCCGAGCGCATCGTGCAAAAGGCCAAGGAGTACGACCGCGAGACCATCCCCGGCGACTACGCCACGCTGGCCACGCCGTGCCCGAACTGCGGCGGCGTGGTCAAGGAGAACTACCGCCGCTTCGTCTGCACCGGCAGCGCCGGCGCGGCCGAGGACGCCGGTTGCGGCTTTTCGATCACGAAGATTCCCGGCGGGCGCAGCTTCGAGCTGGCCGAGGTGGAAAGCTTCCTGTGCGACAAGAAGATCGGTCCGCTCGACGGCTTTCGTTCGAAGGCCGGCTGGCCCTTCACCGCCGAGCTGAAGCTGGCCTACGACGACGAGATCGCCAACTGGAAGCTCGAGTTCGACTTCGGCGAGGACGCCAAGCGCGAAGGCGAATCGGGCGAGCCGGTGGACTTCTCCGATCAGCAAAGCCTTGGCAATTGCCCCAAGTGCCAGGGCCATGTCTACGAGCATGGCACCAGCTACGTTTGCGAAAACGCGGTGGGCGCCAACGTCACCTGCGACTTCAAGAGCGGCAAGATCATCCTGCAGCAGCCGGTGGCGCGCGAGCAGATGAGCAAGCTGCTGCACGGCGGCAAGACCGACCTGCTGGAAAACTTCGTGTCCAACAAGACGCGGCGCAAGTTCAAGGCCTATCTGGCCTATGACAAGAAAGAGGGCAAGGTGGGCTTCGAGTTCGAGCCGCGGCCAGCGCGGCCTGCCGCCAAGGCCGCGGGTGCCAAAAAGTCGGCAACCCGCAAGGTCGCCTAGGGCCTGCATGCGCATCGGGCCGGCGCACAATCCGCGGCATGAAAATCCCGCTGCTGCGTCTTGGTGCCGCCGCGCTGCTGGTTGCCGCCAGCAGCTTGGCGCAGGCCAACCTGGTGTTTGCGATCAACGAGGGCGTGACTTATCGCGTGCCCAACGACGAGATCCGTGCCAAGTACGCGGTCATCGCCGCCGACCTGAGCAAGCTGCTGAAGCAGCCCGTACAGGTCGAACCGGTGGCCGACTACCCCAGCCTGCGCAAGGGCCTGGCCGACAAGAGCTACGACCTGGCAATGGTGCACCCGGCGCACTTGTCGATCGAAGCCATCAAGAAGTCGGGCTATCAGCTGCTGGTGGTGACCAAAGGCTTCCAGGAATACAAGGCGCGCTTTCTGGTGGCGGCCGATTCGCCGCTGAAGTCGCTGGCCGACCTGAAGGGCCGCAAGCTCGGCGCACCGGACGAGGACTCGATCACCTCCTGGATGGTGCGCGCCACGGTGCGCGACCAGCTCGGCGATGCGAAGCACGTGTCCTATGTCTATACCCGCTACCAGGACGCGGTGCCCTTCTTCGTCGAGAACAGCCTGACGCCGGCCGGCGCCACGGCGTCGAACGCGGTGGTCAAGGGTTGGGAAGCCAAGGGCGGCAAGGTGCTGGCAACCTCGAAGCCGGTGCCGATAAAGCACATCATTGCCAGCCCGAAGCTGTCGGCCGAGCAGGCCGAGGCGGTGCGCGAGTACCTGCTGGCGCTGGACAGCACCGACGAGGGCCGCAAGAAGCTCGAGGCGACCAATTACACCGGCTTCGCGCGCTACGACAACGCAGCGCTGATGGTCTTGGGCACCTGGCTCGGGCTGTAGCCGCCGCAGCCGCGCGCCGACCGGGCGCGGCGACTCGTCGTTCGCGCCGCGGCGGCGCAGCCACACAAGAGGCGCGTCTTGGCGGCGCGCAAGTCCATTGAGCACCGCTGTCCTGGCCAAGCTGATGGCCATCCTCGCCACGGTGGCACTCGGCTGGCTGGCCGGGCGCATGCGCTGGCTGGGCGACGGCAAGGCAGACCCGGCGCGCGTTCTGAGCAACGCCGCGTTCTACATCTTCGTGCCGGCGCTGCTGTTCCGCACCACGGCCCGCGTGGACCTGCCGGGCCTGCCCTGGCACATCCTGCTGGCCTATTTCCTGCCCACCGTGGGCCTGATGCTGGCGGTGTATGCGCTGCAGCACCGTCGGCGTAGCGGGCGCGAGCCCGACGAGCCGGCCGCGCCGGGAGTGCGCGCCATCACCGTGACCTTCGGCAACACCGTACAGATGGGCATCCCGATGTCGGCGGCGATGTTTGGCGAGGCAGGCCTCGCCCTGCACCTGATGCTGGTCAGCCTGCACGCGCTGATCCTGCTGTCGGTCGTGACCGCGCTGGTCGAGCTCGATCTGGCCCGCGAGCAAGCGCGCAATGCTCGAGGCGCCGGCCTTTGGCGCACGCTGGCCAGCACCTTGCGCAACACCGTGATCCACCCGGTCGTGCTGCCGGTGCTGGCCGGGCTGGCCTGGAACCTGACCGGCCTGGGCCTGCCCGGCGTCGCTGACGAGGTGCTGCAGCTGCTGGGCAGCGCGGTGGTGCCGTTGTGCCTGGTGCTGATCGGGCTTTCGCTGGCCTACTATGGGCTGCAGGGCCGTGCGCGCGGTGCGATGCGCATGGCGCTGCTGAAGCTGCTGTTGCTGCCCGCGCTGGTCCTGGCCGTGGCGCATTGGGGCTTCGGCCTGGATGGCCTGCCGCTGTCGGTGATGGTGAT
>Ga0316188_10000159_pt1 | contig 23908 bp, 18 predicted proteins | sample Phiworburrow1_MG_FD_204933 | JGI IMG/M metagenome (GOLD analysis project Ga0316188, IMG submission 204933) | Coastal sediment microbial communities from Maine, United States - Phippsburg worm burrow 1 | ecosystem: Environmental > Aquatic > Marine > Coastal > Sediment | place: USA: Maine... | reverse complement strand
TCCTGATGGATCTCGGGGTTTCGTCACCGCAGCTGGATGATGCTGGTCGTGGCTTCAGTTTTTTGCGCTCAGGGCCGCTGGACATGCGGATGGATACCACACAGGGAGAAACGGCCAGGCAATGGCTGGCCAGAGTGAAACCTGCTGATCTAATAAATGTGCTCAAAAAATATGGCGAAGAAAAGTTCGCTAAACGAATTGCTGCAGCCATCGTGGAGAGACGGGCTGAACGTGAGATTAAAGATACGGGTGATCTGGCTGGGATAATTTCCAGTGCGATACCGGTAAAAGAAAAACATAAACACCCTGCTACCAGGAGTTTTCAGGCGATACGTATCTTCATCAATGCGGAATTGCAATCCATAGAGCAGGGTTTGAATGATGCTGTTTCAGTTCTGGCTATCGGTGGCCGCTTATCAGTGATCAGTTTTCATTCGCTTGAAGACAGGATAGTTAAACGATTTATGCGAGATATATCCAGTCGGCCTAAATTACCGGCGGGATTGCCTGTGATGGAGGCGGACATAGAGGTGCCTTATCGGCTGGTGTCAAAACCGATCGTCGCAGGAGCAAGGGAGTTGCAGGCCAACCCGAGAGCAAGAAGTGCGCGTTTGCGTGTACTGGAGAGACGAGCATGAATGAGAGGCAGCGCATTTTGGTTGTGGCTACGCTTTTATTTAGCCTGGTGCTGGCTTCGGCGATATTGCTGGTATACAGCAAGCATCAGAGCAGGAAACTTTTCGTAGAATTGGAGCAGCTGAGATATCAGGTGGATGCATTGAATACCGAATGGAGCCAGTTACAGCTGGAGCAGAGCGCCTGGTCCGGACACGGGCGTATTGAGCGTGTCGCAAGAAAACGTCTGTCGATGGTGATGCCAGAATCCGTCGATGTGGTATTTGTACAACAATGAAGTCGGCCATGAAATCATACAGGCACAACCATCGCAAAGTGCAAAACAGTCATGAGTCGGGCGGCTCCATGGTGTGGCGTCGTCTGACTGCGGCGGTGGTGTTTATGTTGCTGGCGTCAGCGTTGTTAGCAAAGACGCTCGATATGCAGATATTGCGTAGCGAGTTTTATGAGCAGCAGGGCGATGCCAGGCAGCTGCGTACGGTGTCGATCTCGGCGCATCGCGGTGATATCGTTGACCGCCATGGCGAGCCTTTCGCGGTGAGTGCACCAGTCAACAGTATCTGGGTGAATCCGCAGGTTGCAAAAGATCATCTGGACGCTCTGGTCAAAGTGGCCAAGCTGTTATCGCTGGATGCCATCAGTCTGAAAGAAAAAATCAAGCGTAATGCTGAGCGTGAATTTCTCTATCTAAAACGCCATGCTTCACCTGAGCTGGCTGATGAGGTGATGGCACTGAAAGTGCCGGGTGTTTCATTATTGAATGAATACTCTCGCTACTATCCCAGCGGAGAAGTCGCTGCTCACGTGATCGGATTTTCTGATATCGACGATAACGGACAGGAAGGGGTTGAGCTGGCGTTTGATGAATGGTTGAAGGGTCATCCTGGCAAGAAGCGTGTTATCCGTGACCGGCTGGGTCGTGCCTTTGATGATGTCGAGCGTATCCAGTCTGCCGAGCAGGGTAAGTCGATAAAATTAAGTATAGATAAGAGGCTTCAGTATGTCACTTACCGTGCGCTGAAGGCGACGGTGATTAAGCATAATGCAGTGGCCGGATCCGCCGTGGTGCTCGATGTGCGTACCGGTGAAGTGCTGGCGATGGTAAATCAGCCTTCATTTAATGTAAACGACAGAAAACAGATGCAACCCCAGGCAACAAGAAACCGTGCAGTAACGGATGTCTTCGAGCCGGGCTCAACGATGAAGCCTATTTCCGTTGCAGCGGCATTAGAAAGTGGCCGCTGGAAACCATTTTATAAAGTCGAAACAGCGCCTGGTTACATGGTGGTGAAGGGAAATACCATACGTGATCATAAAAACTATGGTGATCTTGATGTCGGTGGCGTACTGGAGAAGTCCAGCAATGTAGGTATCAGCAAAATCGTTTTGGCCATGGACGCTGAAGAGCAATGGTCGATGTATCAGAAGCTTGGGTTTGGTGTGACTACGGGTAGTGGTCTTCCAGGAGAAAGTAGTGGCACGCTTTCTTTGAATGCAATGAATAACGATTTTGAAAGAGCAACGATGGCCTTCGGTTATGGTATTTCTGTGACGCCTCTACAGCTTGCGCATGCCTATTCAGCGATAGCTGCTGACGGCATAATGCGCCCGGTTAATTTCTTGCTCGATGAAAAAACTGAGCAGGGAGAAGCTGTAGAGGGTCAGCGGGTGATGTCGGTAGAGACCGCGCGCGCAGTGCGTAAGATGATGCAGAGAGTGATCTCTGAGGAAGGTACGGGCGAACGCGCCAGTGTGGCGAATTATAGCGTTGCCGGGAAAACCGGTACGGTGCATAAGTTTATTGCCGGTGGTTATTCGGAAGATCGCTATATCTCAATCTTTGCCGGCATGGTACCGGCAGATAAGCCTGAGCTGGTGATGGTGGTGATGATCGATGAGCCGAGAAATGGTGAGTATTTCGGTGGTCAGGTCGCTGCGCCAGTGTTCAGTCAGGTGATGTCAGGTGCGATGCGCTTATTAGATATCCCGCCTGACAGGATTTCTAAAGAGCAGTTGATGAATGCCACCAGGCCGATACCGACCCAGGATGGAAAAGCATAATGAAGCACAATGAAGTCGCTTTAGATTTTCTGCTCGAAGGTTTCATCGATGATGCCCTGATAGAGCAGTGCCGCGGTATCAAGATAAACGCGCTGGTGCAGGATAATCGCAAGGCACGCAGTGGTAACCTGTTTATTGCTCACCAGGGCTATAACACACACGGGCTGCTTTATGCGCAGGATGCTGTCGCAAAAGGGGTCAGTGTTGTGCTGTGGGATGGTGATGTAGAAAATCGCGCTGAGATTCTTGATTCGATCTCCAATAAAGTATTGTGTATTCATTGCCAGGATCTGAAGTATAAAGTGGGCCCGATTGCCTCCCGTTTTTATGATCAGCCTTCATTATCGCTGAATATTATCGGCGTGACCGGTACCGACGGTAAGACATCGATCGCGCATTTCCTGGCGCAGTGCCTGGATGCATATGACGTCCACTGCGGCGTACTGGGTACGCTGGGTAACGGTTTTATCAATGACCTCCACCCTACAGGTCTGACAACCGTCGATGCCATGCTGGTACAGAAAACGCTGGCTGAGATCAAAGATGCCGGTGCCCGGCACGTGGTGATGGAAGTGTCATCGCATGGTCTCGATCAGGGGCGCGTTAACGGTGTTATGTTTACCACGGCCGTGTTCAGTAATATGGCCAGTGATCATCTGGATTATCATAAGACAGTTGATAATTATATGACGGCGAAAAAACGTCTGTTCTATACGCCCGGTCTGGGGGCTGCTGTAATAAATCTTGATGATGAATTCGGTCGTTCGTTAGCGAAAGAAGTGCGTGCTCATGTCTGTGTCTGGGGTTACAGCCTGCAGCAGGATATCTCGGCATATAAAGACTGCGCGGATTATTTTGTGAATGCTCTGGAAATAAAACCATTCGAACGAGGCTGTCATCTCTCTGTGGCCACACCGAAAGGTGAAGGCCGTTTTGATATTCCATTGCTGGGACGATTCAATGTCTCAAATGCGCTGGCGGTATTATCAACCTTGCTGGTCAGCCAGTTTTCTTTAGAGCTTGCAATCAAGAGTCTTTCCTCGGTGCATTCTGTCGATGGCCGTGTAGAGATTATTGCAGAAGATAACAAACCGGTTGTGGTCGTCGATTATGCGCATACCGAACAGGGTCTGTCCGCGGTCTGTCAGTCGATGTGTCAGCACTTCACCGGGGATGTCTGGTGTGTCTTTGGTTGCGGTGGTGACCGCGATCGCAGTAAGCGTCCGCTGATGGCGAAAGTCGCAGAAAAATATGCCGACAGGATTATCGTCACCACTGATAATCCGCGTCACGAAGATCCGCAGGCTATCGTCGATGAAGTCTTGTCCGGTTTTACATCGTTGGAAAAAGTTGAAGTCATTCTCGATAGACGGCAGGCGATCGATATCGCTATCTCCAATGCACAGCCGGGTGATGTCGTGCTGCTTGCCGGCAAGGGTCATGAGACCAGCCAGATCGTCGGTGATGTACACATCGCCTTCGATGATCGTCGTGTCGCACGTGAACTGTTAGCCGCAAGAGAGAGCGGGGTGCTGCTGTGATGATGATGTCACAAGTCGCCGAAGCGCTAGATGCTAAATTACATGGTCACGATGTAATGATGAACGGCGTCTCTAAAGATACCCGAGACATCCACGCCGGTGATCTCTATGTTGCACTCAAAGGTGAGCGTTTCGACGGTCACAAGTTTGTTGCCGAGGCGACAGCGGCCGGTGCGGTTGGTGTACTGGTGAGCGATGCCCAGGCTCTGGATGTGCCGCAGGTGCAGGTTGCAGATACCCGTCTAGCACTGGGGCAGCTGGCTGCATACTGGCGCCAGAAATTCACCGGTAAACTGATCGGTATCACCGGCAGCAATGGCAAAACTTCGGTGAAGGAGATGTGCAAAAAAATACTGGTCGATCATGCCGGTCAGGCAGCCGTGCTATCTACCCGCGGCAATCTCAACAACGATATCGGCCTGCCGATGATGCTGCTGGAATTACGCGATCAGCATCGGTTTGCAGTGATCGAGATGGGCGCCAATCATGTCGGTGAAATCGATTACCTGACATCGATAGCGCGGCCCGATGTGGCGCTGGTCAATAACGTCGGGCCAGCACATCTCGAAGGTTTTGGTTCGCTGCAGAATATTGCCAAAGCCAAGGCTGAAATTTATAACGGTTTATCTGCGACCGGTACCGCCATCATTAATCTGGATGATGCTTTCAGTGCTTTCTGGAAAGATTACTGCGCTGATAAATGCCCGGCGAAAAAAATAATCGGTTTTTCTATGCAAGACAAAAAAGCTGATGTTTACGCAAAAGCTATCGAAGGTAACCGCTTCCAGATCATTGCCGAAAATGCCCAGGCTGTATTAAGTCTCAAAGTGCCAGGTAAGCATAACGTGATGAACGCGCTGGCCGCAATCGCTGCAACTTTATCTCTGGGGCTTCCACTGGCTTCCATCGTGGCTTCGTTATCTGATTTTGAAAATATCAAGGGGCGTTTAACGGTGCGTATCGCTGGCGCTGGTTATCGCGTCATCGATGATACCTATAATGCTAATCCTCTCTCAGTATCAGCAGCTATCGACGTACTCGCTGAGATGCAGGGGAGTGTGGCAGATAGAACTGTCCTGGTATTGGGTGATATGGCCGAACTGGGTGCGACAGCTGCGCAGCTGCATGCAGAGATCGGAAAAAAAGCAAAAGCTGCAGGTATTAAAGAACTGTATGCCACTGGAAAGTTAAGCGTTAATACGGTTAATGCTTTTGGTGATAATGGATTTTACTTTGACAGCAAAAATGAATTGATCAATGCATTAAATCAAAAATTGACAGGATGTGAAGTGGTATTAGTTAAAGGTTCTCGCAGTGCGGCTATGGAGGAAGTAGTTGAACGGATATTAACCCAGGATAAAAATAACAAGAGGGTGAACTAATGTTTTTAACATTAGCTGAATATCTGCAACAATATGAGAGCGGTTTTTCCGTCTTTCAATATATTACATTACGCGCCATCCTTGGCACCATTACCGCACTGATTTTATCCCTTGTGATCGGTCCTCACATGATCCGCAAACTGTCCAGCTATAAGATCGGGCAGCAGGTTCGTGATGATGGTCCGCAATCACATCTGTCAAAAGCAGGTACACCAACCATGGGCGGCGCTTTGATCCTGATCTCGATAGCGATCAGCACCCTGTTATGGAGTGATCTTTCTAGTGAGAAAGTCTGGGTGGTGCTAGGTGTAACCCTGTCATTCGGATTGATAGGAGGTATCGACGATTATAAAAAGCTGGTTTTCGGTAACTCGAAAGGACTGTCTGCGAGAGCGAAATACTTCTGGCAGACCGCGTTCGGGCTGATGGCGGCGGTTTTTATTTTTAGCCAGGCAAAAACTCCAATGGAGACCACCATGATCGTGCCCTTCATGAAAAATGTTCTGATCCCGTTAGGTGGTTTTTTTGTTGTGCTGTCATACCTGGTGATCGTTGGTTGCAGTAATGCTGTCAATTTAACTGATGGCCTGGACGGACTTGCGATAATGCCGACCGTTATGGTGGCTGGTGCACTCGGTGTCTTCGCTTATGCCGCCGGTCATTCTACTTTCGCCACATATCTGGGTATCCCCTATGTCGCGGGTGTTGGCGAGCTGGCTATTTTCTGTGGCACCCTGGTGGGCGCGGGTCTCGGTTTTCTGTGGTTCAACACTTACCCTGCACAGGTTTTTATGGGCGATGTTGGTGCCCTGGCATTAGGTGCAGCACTGGGAGTGATCGCGATATATGTCCGACAGGAACTGGTGCTGGTAATCATGGGCGGCGTCTTCGTGATGGAGACCGTGTCCGTTATCTTACAGGTCGGCTCTTATAAATTAACCGGTAAGCGAATTTTCAGAATGGCGCCGATTCATCATCATTTTGAATTAAAAGGCTGGCCTGAGCCTAGAGTGATCGTGCGTTTCTGGATCATTACCGTAGTGCTGGTGCTTATCGGCCTGGCTTCACTCAAGGTGCGATAGACATAGTGAAAGACTTGAACGTAATGACGATTAATCCTAAACAAGCGGTCTACACCCTGGTTGTCGGACTGGGTAAAACCGGTTTGTCTGTGGTGCGTTATTTACGAGCCCTGGGTGAAACAGTCATTGTCGTCGACAGCCGTGATATTCCACCAGGCCTTGCTACCCTAAAAAACAGCTTTGCTGACGTTGAATATTTTACCGGTGCGTTTGATGTTTCCTTATTTGTGAATGCGCATCGGATCGTAATCAGTCCTGGAGTGCCATTAATTGAGCCTGCACTCGTCAAAGCCAGAAAAAACAATATCGAGATCATAGGTGATATCGATTTATTTGCGCATGAAGTATTGGCGCCAGTGGTCGCTATAACCGGTTCCAATGGCAAGTCAACAGTAACCACGCTGCTGGCGCTGATGGCTACACGGGCTGGTTTGAATGCTGTCGCCTGCGGCAATATCGGCACACCAGTGCTCGATGCACTGGATGATGATGTCGAGTTATATGTGATTGAATTATCGAGCTTTCAACTAGAAACCCTGCAATATCTACCGATGAAAGCAGCAGTGGTATTGAATGTCAGTGCTGATCACCTGGATCGATATGAGAATCTGACTGCATATGCAACGAGCAAGCAGGCTATCTATGAAAATGCCGAAGTGATGGTGGTCAACAGAGATGATGCGCTGGCCAGTGGTGTGATCAGAACAGCAGGCAGGAAACTTGCTTTTACGTTAAATGCACCAGCTGAAAATGAATTTGGTCTGTGCCAGGCAGCAGACGATCAGGCGATATTTTTATGTTTTGGTCAACAGCAACTGGTCGAGGCTGACCAGCTGAAAATCAAGGGTCGTCATAACTTGCAGAATGCACTGGCAGCACTTGCCCTTGGCTATGCGGTTGGTCTGTCGATGGAGAGTATGTTAGCGGCCCTGGTTGAATTTAAAGGTCTGCCGCATCGCGCGCAGTTCGTTGCCGAGATTAACGGTGTCAACTGGATCAATGATTCCAAGGCAACCAACGTTGGTGCAACTATTGCCGCGCTTGTCGGCCTGCCGGGCAAGCATGTGCTGATCGCCGGCGGTGAAGGCAAAGGTGCTGATTTTTCAGAACTGTCTGATGTCGTCAGGCAGCATTGCCGTGGAGTTGTATTGATGGGCAGAGATGCGTCGATCATCGCGGCGGTTATGCCTGACAGTATCCCTGTCAAAACAGTCACTGATATGCAGGCTGCAGTCTATGCCGCACAGACAATGGCGCAGGTGGGTGATAATGTTCTGCTGGCTCCTGCCTGTGCCAGTTTTGACATGTTTGATAATTTCGAACATCGCGGCGATGTTTTTATACAGTCAGTAGAAAACCTGATAACAGCGGGAGCCGCATCATGAGTGTCGCTGCGGACATGTTTTCAAGATTGCCTTCACTGAAACCGACATGGCGGAAGTCGGTGAATAAGTTTGCCTTCGGTTTTGATCTCGATGATCTCGACCCGGTGCTGACGATAGTTTTTATTTCCTTGCTGACTATCGGCGTCATCATGGTGGCGTCATCGTCGATCAGTGTCGCCGACCGGAATTTTTCCAATCCATTTTATTATCTAGAGCGGCAGTTACTGTTCGTTGCGATTGGATTGTTTGCGGCGGTGAGTGTTTTTAAAATCCGCCTGGTGCAGTGGGAAAAATCGGGTATGTCTCTGCTGATATTCGCGCTCTTCATGCTGGTTATCGTGCTGATTCCTGGTATAGGCAAATCCGTTAACGGCAGTACACGGTGGCTGCCATTAGGCCTGATCAATCTGCAGGTATCAGAGCTGGTTAAACTGTTTCTGGTGATCTATGTTGCCGGTTACCTGGTCCGTCACGGTGATGCAGTTCGACGCTCCCTGCTGGGCTTCCTGAAGCCGATGATGATGGTCGGGCTGGCTGGACTCCTGTTGTTGATGGAGCCTGATTTCGGTGCAACAGTGGTCATCATGGGTACGGTTATAGGTATGACTTTCCTGGCCGGCGCACGCTTCATCCAGTTTATTTCATTCGTCTTCATTTTTGCCTGCGCTGCACTGATGCTGGTAGTGACCTCACCCTATCGTATGGAGCGTCTGGTGTCTTTTGCCAATCCGTGGGCTGATCCTTTTGACAGTGGCTTCCAGTTGACACAGTCATTGATCGCTATCGGCACCGGTGGCTGGTTCGGCACGGGTCTCGGCGGTAGCGTGCAAAAATTATTTTATCTGCCGGAATCACATACTGATTTTCTGTTCGCCGTGTTATCCGAGGAACTCGGTTTTGTCGGTGTCAGTTTAGTCGTGATCTTATATACCACCTTGTTCCTGCGCGCGTTGAAGATCGCTGCACAGGCCGAAAATGCGGGAAACTATTTTGCTGCCTATATGGCCTATGGCATCGGCATCTGGCTATCCATGCAGGCGTTCATCAACATGGGCGTGAATGTCGGATTGTTGCCAACCAAAGGATTAACCCTGCCATTGATGAGTTACGGCGGCAGCAGTCTGATCGTCTGTTGTATGGCTGTTGGTCTGTTGATGCGAATACATTATGAGACAAATGGTGTCACCAGGCAGGCGAGAAAACAGACGGTAAAACAGGCCGACAGATATTCAAAACAGGATCGAGACCGTCAGCATACATCGTCAGCTTTACTCTCTCGTGTCAGTGGCAGAGGTATGCGTTCATGATAGATGTGCGTCCTGTATTGATTATGGCGGGCGGCACCGGCGGGCATGTTTTTCCTGCACTTGCGGTCGCTGATGAATTACGTCTGCGTGGTGTCCCTGTGATCTGGCTGGGAACAAAAGCGGGTATCGAGTCCCGGCTTGTGCCACAGGCAGGTTATCCTGTCGAGTGGTTGAGCATTACAGGTCTGCGCGGTAAAAATGCGATGACTCTGTTGCTTGCACCGATCCGCCTGGTCATCGCCTGCTGGCAGGCTTTAGGTGTGTTGTCTCGCAGAAAACCTTGTGCTGTGTTAGGCATGGGTGGTTTCGCTTCCGGCCCCGGCGGTCTGATGGCATGGCTGATCAGAAAGCCGTTGCTGGTGCATGAACAAAATGCCATCCCTGGTCTGACCAATAAAATTCTTGCCCGATTGGCGACAGTTATATTACAGGCTTTCCCTGGCGTGTTCAAAAATGCCGTGACCACAGGTAATCCGGTCAGAAAATCGATATGTGAGTTAGTTAAACCGGAAGAGCGTCTCGTCAATCGTCACGGAAACTTGCGTCTGCTAATCATCGGCGGCAGCCTGGGCGCAGTAAAACTTAACGAGATTTTGCCGCAGGCGGTGTCACAAATTGCGAAAGCGCAGCGCCCTGAAGTTATCCACCAGACGGGTATGAAAAATATTGAATCAGCAAAAACTCTATATAAAGAGGCTGGTGTTGATGCAAGAGTGGAAGCATTTATCGATGATATGCCATCAGTCTATGAATGGGCTGATCTGGTGATCTGCCGTGCCGGTGCGATGACCGTGTTCGAGCTGGCGGCAGCGGGCATCGCCTCGATATTAGTACCTTACCCGTATGCGGTGGATGATCATCAGACGCACAATGCAAAATACCTTGAACACGTCGGTGCCGCAATCATCCAGCAGCAGGATGAGTTAACACCCGAGTGGCTCGTTAAGGTGATCAAAGATTTTTCAGCAAATCGTGAAAAGCTGTTGAGCATGGCAGTCGCTGCGCGTCGCATGGCGATACCTGGTTCAGCAAAAAAAATCGCAGATGCCTGTCTGAGTGCGGGGGGTATTGCCTGATGCCAAACCCTGCAAACCATGAAACAGGCTGCCATGAAACAGGCAACCAGGATAATTTTATGCGCCGTATACGCAAGGTGCATTTTGTTGGTATCGGTGGCGCTGGCATGAGCGGCATCGCTGATGTGATGCATACCCTGGGTTATCAGGTAAGCGGTTCTGATATCGCCAGCAATGCAGTTACTGATCGCCTGCAAAGTCTGGGTGTGATGGTTTATCACACGCACTCTGCAGAAAATGTCAGAGATGTTGATGTAGTGGTGACGTCAACTGCAATCAATAAAGATAATGTTGAGGTCAAAGCAGCGAAGGCACAACGCATCCCGATCGTGCCACGTGCAGAAATGCTCGCTGAACTGATGCGTTTTAGTCATGGCATCGCGGTTGCTGGCACGCATGGTAAAACCACGACGACTTCCTTGGTCACCAGCATCCTTGCTGAAGCAGGTCTTGATCCGACCTATGTGATCGGTGGCAAGCTCAACAGTTCAGCAACACATGCCCGTCTGGGTAAAGGTAAATACCTGGTGGCTGAAGCTGATGAAAGTGATGCATCGTTTTTATACCTGCAGCCGATGATCGCAATCGTGACCAATATCGATGCCGATCATCTGCCGACATACGGTGGTGATTTTTCACGTTTAAAGCAGGCGTTCGTCGAGTTTTTACATCACCTGCCGTTTTATGGTCTGGCAGTGGTATGTGTTGATGATGAGGAAGTGCGTAATTTACTGCCTGATATAACGCGTCCGGTAATCCGTTATGGCATCGATTTTGATGCGGATGTCCGTGCTTCAAATATTCGTTATCAGGGTGTGCAGACTGTTTTTGATTTATCGCTGCCAGAGGCTGCGGCACCGGTTGAGATCAGCTTGAATATGCCCGGTCGTCATAATGTTTTAAATGCACTTGCAGCGATCTGTGTTGCTTACGAACTGGGTATCTCCGTTGAGTTTATGCAGGCTGCCCTGTCCAGTTTCCAGGGCATCGGCCGACGTATGCACCGTTATGGTGAAATAAAAGTGGCACAGGGTACGGTTACCCTGATCGATGATTATGCGCATCATCCTACGGAAGTTGCCGCGACATTGAGTGCTACTCGAAATGCATGGCCAGAGAAGCGCCTGATCGTCGTTTTTCAGCCACACCGTTACACGCGCACGCGTGATCTGTTTGAAGATTTTTCACATGTGCTGGCTGACTGCGATGTGTTGATGCTGACAGAAGTCTATGCGGCAGGTGAAGAAGCGATTCCAGGTGCCGATGGCCGCGCCCTGTGTGCGGCGATACGCGCACGCGGCAAAGTGAATCCTATCTTCATCGAAGATGTTGAAAAGCTTGGTGGTGATCTGCAGGCAGTATTACAGGGTGGCGATCTGATATTAACCATGGGCGCCGGAAGCATCGGCCGCGTTGCCTCACAATTGAAAGCTTCGCTGGAAGCAGAGTGATGGCTAGCTGCGCAATGACTCAAAAAGTAAACATGAAAACTGAATCTGAAAACATAACAATCATCAATGATGAGCCGATGGCCAGGCATACCAGCTGGCGTGCCGGTGGCGTCGCTAAACGTTATGTTCAGGCGCGGTCATTAGAAGCGCTTGCATCCTATATCGCTAGCTTGCCCGAGAATGAAAACCTGTTATGGATCGGTCTGGGCAGTAACACCTTAGTTCGCGACGGTGGTTTTAACGGCACGGTTATCGCTACACAGGGCGTGATGACACAACTCGAACTGCTCGATGATTCGACGGTCTATGTCGGTGCCGGTGTCGCGGGTGCGAAACTGGCTAAATTCTGCAGCAAGCATCATCTTACTGGTGCGGAGTTTTTTGCCGGTATCCCGGGATTGATTGGAGGCGCACTGGCGATGAATGCAGGCGCCTTCGGTGGTGAAACATGGCCGCTTGTTATCGAAGTCGAGACCTTGAACCGGAAAGGTGAAATACGCAGACGTAAAGCCAGTGAATTTAAATATGACTATCGCCATGTCGAAGGTTTAATGGATGAATGGTTCGTCAGTGCAACGTTAAAGCTAAAGAAAAAACAGGAAAAAAATAACACTATCGATATCAAGCAGCTGCTGGCAAAACGCGCTGCATCACAACCGACTGGCGTCGCAAGTTGCGGCAGTGTGTTCCGCAATCCGGAAGGTTTCTATGCGGCGCAGTTGATTGAAGACTGTCAGCTCAAAGGCAAACGCATCGGCGGTGCGGTGATATCAGAAAAGCATGCCAATTTTATTATCAATGATAATTGTGCCTCTGCAGCAGACATTGAATATTTGATTGAGCTGATACAGAAAACAGTAAAAGATAAACACGGCATCTTACTAGAACCGGAAGCAAAAATTGTTGGGGATGTAAAAAATGACAGTTGAAGCCACGACAATTGATGTCGCGCAATTCGGTAAAGTCGCAGTGCTGATGGGAGGTCTGTCTGCGGAGCGTGAGATCTCGTTATTGAGTGGTAATGCAGTTTTGTCTGCATTGAAAAAACAGGGTGTAGACGCGCACGGTATTGATGCGGATGAAAGCGTTGTCAAAAAACTGGTCGATGGTAATTTTCAGCGGGTATTTATCGTTCTTCATGGTCGTGGCGGTGAGGATGGCACCATGCAGGGCTTGCTCGAAGTGCTACGTCTGCCTTATACCGGTTCAGGCGTCATGGCATCATCACTGGCGATGGATAAATTAAAAACCAAACAGATCTGGCTGGCGATGGGCTTGCCGACACCTGATTTTGCCATTCTCGATTCAGCGCAAAGCTGTACGCAGGCACTCGAAACCCTGGGGTTGCCATTGATCGTAAAACCGGTACTGGAAGGTTCGAGCATCGGCATGAGCAAAGTTGAGCGCGAAGATGAGTTGACGGCTGCGTGGCAGAAAGCTCAGCAGTGTGGCGGTACGGTAATCGCAGAAAGATGGATCGAAGGTAACGAATATACCGCTGCGGTTTTAAATGATCAGGTGCTGCCGATGATAAAGCTTAAAACTACGCATAAGTTTTATGACTACGATGCGAAATATGAAGCTGAAGACACACAATATATCTGTCCATGCGGACTGTCTGCTGAGCAGGAAGCAACATTCGCCAGATTGATCAAAGATGCTTTCAATGCCGTCGGTGCATCATCCTGGGGTAGAGTTGATTTTATTGTTGATCAGCAAGATCGACCGTGGTTGATAGAAATTAATACGGTGCCTGGTATGACCAGTCATTCCCTGGTACCGATGGCAGCAAAACAGGCGGGTCTGTCTTTTGAAGAACTGGTGTTGAATGTGCTGGCAATGGCAAGGTGTGAGAAGTGCTGATGCCGAAGATGAAAAGGAAAAATAGGTCAGTGTGGTTGAAAAATATTGTGAAGACATTTTCAGTGTTGCTTGGTGCTGTGGCTGTCGTCTATGGTGGATTGCTGATCAAAGATATTGAAGTGCCGACGGTATTGCCGGTGAGTGATATACAGGTTAATGGTGAGCTGTTTTTTATAGACAGGGCAAAAATCGAGGCAACAGTGAAAAATAATATTTCTGGTGATTATTTTACTGTCGATTTAAATAGACTGCGTGAGATTTTATTACAGGAGGCATGGGTGGAGAATGTTTCTCTAAGAAGGCAGTGGCCTGCGAGCTTGAGTGTGTTTGTTGATGAGCAGGTTCCTGTGGCTTACTGGAATGACGATGGTTATATCAATGATAGGGGTGATGTGTTCAAGCCTGCGGATATGAACAAAAATTTAAACTTACCGAAACTGAATGGGCCTGAAGGTCAGCATAATGTTGTGTGGAAATTCATGAATGTTCTTTATAAAGAAACAGCGTTACTAAATTATGAAGTTGTGCGTTTAGATCTTGATGACAGGAGAGCGTGGCGGATGTTGATTTCCAGTAATTCGCCTGATAATTCAGCTATCGAAAAAGATTACATCGATGTCAAGCTAGGTCGCTTCGATACAGAAAAACGCATGCAAAGATTTATTAGTATTTTGCCAGCTTTGAGTATTGAAAAAGAGTTCGTGGAAAATAAAATCAAGGCTATTGATATGCGTTATCCGAATGGCTTTGCTGTGCAGAGAGCAGAAAAAGATAATTCGCAGACATACAACATTTTACACAACCGGAATATTGCATATAACTCTGTATATGGGTATGCGCATGTACAAAAGAGTGAGGCTTAAAACGATGTCAAAGAAGTCTGATAAAAATATGCTGATTGGTCTTGATATTGGCACTTCCAAGGTTGTGGCCATAGTCGGAGAAGTGAACAGCGATGGCGGAATCGAGATAATTGGTCTTGGCTCGCATCCATCAAATGGACTAAAGAAAGGGGTAGTAGTAAATATTGAGTCAACTGTGCAATCGATTCAACATGCAATCGAAGAAGCAGAGCTCATGGCTGGTTGTGAGATTAATTCAGTTTTTGTAGGTATTGCCGGTAGTCATATACGAAGTTTGAATTCACATGGCATCGTGGCCATCCGTGAACGAGAAGTAACCAGTGGTGATCTGGACAGGGTTATCGATGCGGCACGTGCTGTTGCCATCCCCGCCGATCAACGAGTGCTGCATATATTACCTCAGGAATTTATCATCGATGACCAGGAAGGCATCCGCGAGCCTATCGGTATGTCAGGTGTTCGACTTGAAGCGAAAGTCCACCTGGTGACGGGTGCCGTTGGTGCCGCGCAAAATATTATTAAATGTATCCGTCGCTGTGGGCTGGAAGTCGATGACATTATCCTTGAGCAGCTGGCATCCAGCTACTCGGTATTGACAGAAGATGAAAAAGAACTCGGTGTGTGCCTGGTCGATATTGGCGGTGGCACTACCGATATTGCAGTATTTTCGGAAGGAGCTATTCGACATACTGCAGTCATCCCGATTGCTGGCGATCAGGTTACTAATGATATCGCTGTAGCATTGCGGACACCAACACAGTATGCCAATGATATAAAAATCAAATATGCCTGTGCATTACGGCAGCTTGCCAATCCTGAAGAAACAATTGAAGTGCCAAGTGTCGGTGATCGCCCGCCGCGCAAACTGTCGCGCCAGACTTTGGCTGAAGTGGTAGAGCCACGTTATGAAGAGTTGCTCAATCTTGTACACGCAGAATTACGCCGCAGTGGCTATGAAGAAATCATTGCGGCCGGCGTCGTGTTAACGGGTGGTAGTTCAAAAATGGAAGGGGTCATTGATCTGGCCGAAGAAATATTTCATGCACCCGTGCGCTTAGGTCTACCACAATATGTTTCCGGTCTGTCGGACGTGGTAAGTAATCCAATTTATGCAACGGGTGTCGGTTTACTACTGTTTGGTAGTCAACATAGAAATACAGGTACCCGTCATATCATGATGGAGGGTGGTGTTAAGGGAGTGTTTGAGCGGATGAAAAACTGGTTTCAAGGAAATTTTTAACAAGCGACATGACAAGAATTAACAGCAACCTAAAAAACAAATGAATTTAACAAATATTAAACAAATTAAAAGAGGAGTATGGCTATGCCAATGTTCGAATTGATGGATTCTGGTGCGCAAGATGCAGTTATTAAAGTTATCGGTGTTGGTGGCGGTGGTGGAAATGCTGTTCAGCATATGGTGAACAGTGGTATATCTGGCGTCGATTTTATCTGTACGAATACTGATGCACAGGCATTGGGACGATTCGAGGGTGCGAAATCGTTACAGATCGGCAGTAACATTACAAAAGGTTTAGGCGCAGGAGCAACACCGGAGGTTGGTCAGCAGGCTGCACTTGAAGATCGTGAGTTAATTCAGGAAGCAATTGCAAACACTGATATGCTGTTTGTAACTGCGGGCATGGGCGGCGGTACGGGTACTGGCGCTGCCCCAGTCGTTGCGCAGATCGCTCGTGAAATGGGTATTCTCGTTGTTGGCGTAGTGACCAAGCCATTCGCTTTTGAAGGTAATGCTCGTATGAAAATTGCGATGCAAGGAATTAAGGAACTGAGCAATCATGTCGACTCCTTGATCACTATACCTAATGATAAATTACTCGATGTCTATGGACGTGATTTTGATTTAATGAATGCTTTCAGCGGTGCTAACGATGTGCTTTGTGGTGCGGTGCAGGGGATTACCGAACTGATCACAAATCCTGGCGTTATAAACGTAGACTTTGCTGACGTAAGAACAGTAATGTCAAAAATGGGTATGGGCATGATGGGATCCGGCCGTGCAACGGGTGAGAATAGAGCGAGAGTGGCTGCAGAAGCTGCTATTGCCAGCCCATTACTTGAAGATGTAAATATTTCAGGAGCGCGTGGAATCCTGGTCAATGTTACTGGCGCCAATATGACCCTGGGTGAATTCCAGGATATCGGTGCAGTTATCAATGGATTTGCTTCAGATGATGCAACTGTTGTTATGGGTACAGCGATTGATGATTCACTGGATGGTGAGATTCGAGTGACTGTTGTGGCCACAGGCTTAGGTCATGCTCATAAAGCGCCGGCGCCAGTACCAGCACCGGCACCAGCAGCAGAGATCAAAGTTGTAACAAACTCAGCTGTTGAAGTGAAACATTCTTATAAAGAATATGATAAACCACCATCTATACGAAATACTAAAAACACCGGCAATGCAGTATCAATAAACGGTGAATATGATGAAGAAATGCTGGATATACCTGCATTTTTGCGTCGACAGGCAGATTAAAACTGGAAATTATCAGGAAAATGCAATTAAGTTATTGATATTGTCGTGTTTAGTTAATTATTGGTGGTTTTTATATGGGTCGGGCTGATGGAAACTTAATGTCGTTAAGCGCTTTGTTTGATGACATACTTCCAAAATAGCCTTTAATTGTGTGATAATGCAGCGATTTTTATCGAAAATAGCAGCGTAAACTTACGAATTGTGCATAGGATTAAATATTTTGATTAAGCAAAGAACGTTAAAAAATGTAATTCGTGCGACTGGTGTCGGTTTACATTCAGGTGAAAAAGTTTATTTGACATTACGTCCGGCTCAGCCGGATACCGGTGTTGTTTTTCGTCGTGTTGATTTAAATGAACCAGTAGAGATCAAAGCCAACGCACAAAATGTTGGGGCGACTTTACTGTCGACTACATTAGAACAGGATGGGGTGTGTGTTTCGACTGTAGAGCATTTGCTATCGGCGATGGCGGGTCTGGGTATTGATAATGTCTATGTAGATGTCAGTGCAGCAGAGGTACCTATTATGGACGGCAGTTCCGGTCCATTTGTATTTTTAATTCAATCAGCAGGCATAGTGGAACAGGATGCGCCTAAGCGCTTTATCCGCATTAAAAAATCAGTCGTAGTCGAAGAAGACGGTAAATGGGCACGATTTGATCCATTTGACGGCTTCAAGGTCAGTTTCGCTATTGATTTCGATCATCCTGCGTTTAAAGATGCTCCCTGTACTGCTGAAATTGATTTCTCATCTACGTCATTCGTAAAAGAAGTCAGCCGTGCACGTACCTTTGGTTTTATGAGTGATATAGAAGCGTTACGTAAAAATAATCTGGCATTGGGTGGCAGTATTGATAATGCTATCGTTGTTGATGAATACCGTGTTTTAAATGAAGACGGACTGCGTTACGAAGATGAATTTGTTAAGCATAAGATACTGGATGCGATTGGTGATTTATATTTATTAGGACACAGTTCGATAGGAGCATTTTCAGGATATCGTTCTGGCCACGCACTGAATAATAAATTGCTCAAAGCATTATGCGCAGATGAGTCTGCGTGGGAAGAAGTAACATTTGAAGATGACAAAGCATCCTCTCCAATTTCATATACGCAACCGCTCCAAACATTTTAGCTGTAACCAGATTGCAGTTTGGTTTGCAGGTAATTACTGATTATTTTTCTGGCTTTTTTGTTTGTTGCCGTGGCTGGCAATTCTTATCAAAGAAGATTTTAGTCGTTGGTCGCTAATGCTGTTGGCTGATTGCATTAATAATTCGGCTGTTTTTTCACTTATCTGCGGTTTATGCCGATGTTTTTGAGATGAGGATTGTTGGGTTTCAAGACTAGAGGTTTGGTATCGTGTGCTTATCTGGACGTGGTGGATAATTTGAGTCTTGTCGATTTCTGAGCTGTTTTCATGTATAAATTGCAGTATCCTGGGACTAAGTTGGCGAAGTCTGGTCGTCCATACTGGAGAATCTGTAATCAGCATCAAATTTTGGTCGCGAATATTGGCTACAGCGACGTGATTACGGCACTCGATGGGCAGGAATTGATGTAATAACTGTGTGAATTGAGACAGTTTTTTGGCCTGGATCACAAAGTTGGCGTTTATTTGCTCATTAATTGGCTTCATTTTGCAAAATAAATCGACATAGTTGTCTATACTGTAGTTACTTATATTAAAGGAGTTGTGTTAACAATAATCCGAATATGAATATTATCTTTGTAGGAAAGTATAGAGGCAAGCCTCTGCGTTGCCAGCTCGACGGTTCACGTCAGTTAATTAGCTGTGCTGCCATTATAAGTCTTTTTGCCAGTTTATTGGTGAGTGCGGGATACTGGTATGGCAATACGCATGCAGCAGTAAGCGAACTGGCTGCACTGGGGGATGACATTTCCCAGCAGAAAGTGCTTATCAATGAAGCTCGTGCCTCAGCTGAATCCGAGCTTGATGCCCTGGCGGCACGATTGGGCAAGATGCAGGCAGATGTGATACGGCTTAATGCTTTAGGCCAGCGTCTGGTCAAAGTGGCGAAACTGGACTCAAAAGAATTCGATTTTGAAAACGCGCCTGCTTATGGCGGTCCGAATGAGTCAGACGAAGTCATTAGTATCGATTTAGATAATGTGATCTCTAATCTTGACAAACAACTGGCCAGCCGAGAAGAGCAGCTTGACGTTCTTGAAGAAGTCATCATGAACCGCCAGTTAAGGAAAGAAATGAAACCGCGCGGTCAGCCGATCGTTAAAGGCTGGACATCATCATATTATGGCAAGCGTACAGACCCGTTTACAGGCAAAATGGCCATGCATAAAGGAATGGATTTTGCGGGTAAAGAAGGCAGTGACATCATCGCCGTTGCCAGTGGTGTTGTTACCTGGGCTGGTGAGCGTTATGGTTACGGTCAGTTAGTCGAAGTTAATCATGGAAACGGTTATACCACTCGTTATGGGCACAATGCCGAGATACTGGTAGAAGTAGGTGACAGCGTAGAAAAGGGACAGACTATCTCACACATGGGTTCTACTGGACGCTCAACAGGTCCACATGTCCATTTTGAAGTGCTTCAAAATGACAGGCAGGTGAACCCAGCAAAATTTGTTGCTCTGCAGTGACCGTGTAACTGTAAATATTCGGGAATAATAAAAAGTTTAATAAGCTGTCCAGTTCAATATTCCATTCGATAATAAATGACCCGCCGGTGGTTCTCAGGCATAATACGCCGTGTTTTTTATTTTTACGATGGCCATTTAGATGTCATCATTTTGTAATTAGGTCACAGGTTAAATAATTAAAATGTTTTTGAAAGCCGTTAAAAAGGTGTTTGGTAGTCGTAATGATCGACTGATCAGCAAACACCGTAAAACAGTTGCACAAATTAATGCGCTTGAATCAGAAATTGAAGCTCTTACTGATGAACAGCTAGCCGCTAAAACGCAGGAATTTCGCGATCGTCTGCAAGGTAATGGTCAGAAGCAGGGTGAAACATTAGATCAATTATTGCCTGAAGCTTTTGCGACGGTAAGAGAAGCTGGTCGTCGCGTCTTCAATATGCGACATTTTGATGTGCAGCTGATTGGCGGCATGGTCTTACATAGTGGAAAAATTGCAGAGATGCGTACCGGTGAAGGTAAAACACTCGTCGCAACTTTGGCCGCATATCTTAATGCCTTGCCTGGAAAGGGTGTGCATGTCGTTACAGTCAATGACTATCTGGCAGCGCGTGATGCCGAGTGGATGGGGCGGCTTTATAACTTTCTCGGTATGACAACAGGCGTCGTTATTTCCGGCATGGAGCATGTTGCGAAAAAACAGGCGTATGCAGCTGATATTACCTATGGCACAAATAACGAGTTTGGTTTTGATTATCTGCGCGATAACATGGCATTTACTGCTGATGAAAAAGTTCAGCGTGAAGCGAATTTTGCGATCGTTGACGAAGTCGACTCGATACTGATCGATGAGGCAAGAACGCCATTAATTATCTCAGGCGCTGTCGGTGAGAGTAGTGATCTGCATCTCAAGTTCAAGGATATAGTTAAAAAACTCGAGCAGGGTCGATTAACGACTAAGGAAGAGCCTGAAGAGGGTGATTTTTGTATTGATGAAAAAAGCCGTAGTGTGCATATCACAGAGCAGGGGCATCAGCGTATAGAAGGAATACTTGTAGATGAAGGTATTCTTGATGCGAATGATTCATTGTACAGCGCAACAAATATTAATCTGGTGCATTACCTGAATGCTGCCCTGCGTGCTCAGGCACTGTTCGAAAAAGATGTGCATTATATCGTGCGCAACAACCAGGTAATCATCGTCGATGAATTTACGGGTCGTACCATGGAAGGCAGGCGCTGGTCTGAAGGTCTGCATCAGGCAGTTGAAGCAAAAGAAGGCGTGCCGATACAGAATGAAAATCAGACGCTTGCTTCGATAACTTTTCAGAATTACTTCAGATTGTATAACAAGCTCTCCGGCATGACAGGCACTGCCGATACCGAAGCGGAAGAATTATTACAGATTTATAACCTTGAAGTCGTCATCATTCCCACCAATAAACCTATGGCACGCGTTGATAAAACAGACCTCGTGTTCCTGACGCCAGCTGAAAAATTCAATGCCATCGTTGAAGATATAAAAGACTGCATTGCGAGAAAACAACCTGTCCTGGTAGGTACAGCCTCAATTGAGGTATCAGAGCATCTCTCAAAGCTCCTTCAAAAAGAAAAAATTGAACACAACGTGCTTAATGCCAAACAGCATGAAAATGAAGCGCACATCATCGAAAATGCAGGCCGGCCTGGTGCCGTAACAATTGCGACTAATATGGCAGGTCGTGGTACCGATATTGTTCTTGGCGGTAATCTTGATGTTGAGCAGGAAAAAAATAAAGGTGCCGACGCAGACCTTATAAAGAAAATAAAGGATGACTGGAAAAAACGTCACCAGCTGGTTTTGGATGCTGGTGGTCTGCATGTGATCGGCAGTGAGCGCCATGAATCTCGTCGTATTGATAACCAGTTACGTGGTCGTTCAGGCCGTCAGGGTGACGCTGGTTCCAGCCGTTTCTATCTGTCATTGCAGGATGATTTAATGCGCATCTTTGCATCAGACAAAGTCGGCTCGTTAATGAAAAAACTCGGCATGGAAGAAGGTGAAGCAATCGAACATCCATGGGTTAACCGAGCGATCGAAAATGCCCAAAGAAAAGTTGAAGGGCATAACTACGATATCCGTAAACAATTACTTGAATATGATGATGTTGCCAATGATCAACGTCGCGTGATCTACGCACAGCGCAATGAAATGATGGCAGAAACTGATCTGTCAGAAACCATCGAGGTCATTCGTGAAGAAGTCATCAATAATATCATTACTGCCAGCATTCCTCGCGGCAGCCTCGATGAACAATGGGATATAAAAGGTCTTGAGAAGGCCCTGGACGAGGAGTTTGGTCAAAAATTGCCTATCGCTCAATGGCTGGAAAAGGACCATAAGTTAGACGAAACTGGCCTGAGAAAGAAAATTCTTGCAGCAGTAATCGAGGAGTATGAGGCCAAAGAACAGCTGGTTGGTACAGAAGGAATGCGTAATTACGAAAAACATGTGATGTTAAATGTTCTGGATAAGTTATGGAAAGAACATCTGGCGGCGATGGATTATTTAAGACAGAGTATCGGCCTTCGTGGCTATGCACAAAAAAATCCTAAACAGGAATATAAACGCGAATCGTTTGAGATGTTTACTGAGATGCTCGAACGAATGAAATATGAAGTGGTAAGCATTCTTTCAAAAGTGAAAATTCAGTCAAATGAACAGGTTGAAAAACTTGAAGCTAATGAAAACCCAAAAATCGAAAATGTGAATTACCAACATGCTGAAGCAGCGGGCATGCAGCATTCTGAGTCTGATGAGATTGCTCAACAAGCAGGCAATCAGTCGGTTGCGCAACCCTACCAACGTGACCAGAAAAAGATCGGACGCAACGACCCCTGTTTTTGCGGATCGGGTAAAAAATTCAAGCAGTGTCACGGGAAATTAACTTAAACATAATAAAGAACACAAATGGCTGTTAGACTATCAGAACCTGCTGAAATACTCCCTGTTGCAGGGATAAAGCTGGCATCGTTTGCTGCTGGCATAAAAAAGAATGGCCGTAACGACCTCGTCGTTATCGCTTTCGAGGATTCAGCAACATGTGCCGCAACGTTTACAAAAAACGCATTTTGTGCAGCACCGGTAACCCTCGCTAAAAAACACCTGTCACAAAAATCCCCGCGTGCTTTACTGATTAATTCGGGTAACGCCAATGCAGTCACTGGTGAAATCGGTATGCGTAATGCTGAGCAGTGCTGTATCTGGCTGGCGGAAGAACTGAACTGTTCAGCAGAACAAGTTTTGCCCTTTTCCACAGGCGTAATCGGCCAGCAGTTACCTATGCCAGTAATGCAGGCCGGAATTCAACAGGTAGTGAATGGTTTTTCTGAAGATAACTGGATGCTGGCCTGTAAGGGAATAATGACGACCGACACAGTCGCCAAAGGGATTTCGAAAAAAATAACTCTGGGTGGGCATCATATTACCATCAGTGGTATTGCAAAAGGCTCGGGGATGATATGTCCGAATATGGCAACCATGTTAGGTTTTATCGCGACTGATGCGAATGTTGAAGCTGACTTCTTACAACGATGTTTATCTGCTGCAGTAGAAAATAGTTTCAACTCAATAACTGTGGATGGCGATACCTCAACCAATGATGCTTGTGTGTTGATTGCAACAGGTAAGGCAAATAATAAACAACTCAGTCATCATTCCACGGAGGTAGATATTTTTATAACAGCGCTTAATGATGTCTGCCGGTATCTGGCTCAGGCGATAATTCGTGATGGTGAAGGGGCTACGAAATTCATCACTGTTTCTGTGCTTCAGGCGCAATCACGAGCCGAGGCAAAAAATGCTGCTTACACTATCGCGCATTCGCCTCTGGTGAAGACTGCATTATTTGCCAGCGACCCGAACTGGGGAAGAATACTGGCTGCAGTAGGACGAGCGGGTATAGAGCAATTAGATACTACAGGTGTTAATTTATTCCTCGATGATGTCTGCATTGTTCGAAATGGTGGTGTTGATGCAACTTACACCGAGGAAAAAGGACAGGCGGTAATGAACAATGAAGAAATTACCATTACTGTCGAATTAGGCAGGGGCAAGGAATCAGCATCGATATGGACCACTGATTTATCGCACGAATATGTTC
>Ga0316188_10000158_pt1 | contig 23910 bp, 7 predicted proteins | sample Phiworburrow1_MG_FD_204933 | JGI IMG/M metagenome (GOLD analysis project Ga0316188, IMG submission 204933) | Coastal sediment microbial communities from Maine, United States - Phippsburg worm burrow 1 | ecosystem: Environmental > Aquatic > Marine > Coastal > Sediment | place: USA: Maine... | reverse complement strand
CTGGTCGAGGAATTTGATCTTTTTGTCCTGAAGTATTTCCTGCTCATGTACTTCTTTCAGCGTCTGCTCATGGTCCTTCATAATCGCATCGGACAGGCTTCTGAATATAGTCAGGTTACGTTCTTCACGTTCTTCACTGTTGTCTCTGATCTTTCCGAAAACATTCTGCAATGTCTGATAGAGACCCGTCATCTCTTTTTCATGTTCCGAACCCTGCTTGCTGGTTCTGTCTGACAGGATGCTGAAGCCCTGACGAACCTCCTGGATCAGCGAAGATATCTGCTTGTCCCGGCTGTCCCGGTCCCTGCTCATTTCAGCAACGATGGACTGCAGTGTGGGTACGATATCCTGCTCGATCTGAGATACCGGTGCTGCCGCCTGTACGACTGCTTTTTTCTTACTGGCAGCGGCTTTTTTTAGCGGAGCCTTCCTTTGTGCAACATTTGTTTCTGGAGACTTCGTGTTCGGGGATTTTTTTGCTGACGCAGTTTCTGCATCCGCCTGCTTGACCGTTGTTTTTTTGGTGCCGGGTTTTTCTTCTGACATTAAGAGTACCTGTGTTATTGAGCAGCCTGATTGATATGGGGATAATCATTTTGTTGAGATAACAGTTAGCTTTACACAAAACCGTCTACTCAATACCGCCAACAAACACCTTTACCAGCGCTGATTTATTATGAGTACATAATTATATATTAATTTTCTTAATAAAGCAGGAGAGATTCAGCTTCATCGAACATCGAAACAGTACCAAGGCTTCACCAGGGCCAGCTTCGCAACTTGAGCGTAGAGTATTATTTATCGGCTGATTGCCAGTCAAAAAATTACTTACTGGCTACCTAGCTTCATCGACAGGGCTTCAACTTTGAAATTTTTTCCAGGATCTTGAGCGACAGACCATACTCTGCTGCCTGCATCAGCGCCCGCTGTAACCGCGCTGGTGCACTGCGCCCCATGCACTTATGTTCAGGATCACCCTGAAATGCTTTCACCATACCTTCGATCAACATATGATGATTTAACGATTGCCCGGTCAACGCTTCCTGCAAGGTAATCACATCAGTCGCAACATCATAAGCAGCGGCATTATGATTATTCCATAATTGTCCGACATTACCCCCCACCTGCAGACCAGCGATATTGGTCGTCAGGATATAGACATTCTTCAGCACAAGCTCGTGTAATAGAGCGGCTTCACTAGCAAGTACAGTGGCGGGGATATCGATCGATGCCAGCGCATCAGCGACCTGCCTGGCATGCCTGCCATAAACCGGCGATGGGATAATGACCTTCGAATCCATGCCCTTCTTCTTCTCGAACCAGACTGAAATAACAGTAGGCTCCAGATCGTATTGTTGCCAGTCACGTGGTAATAATTCATTCTGCAGCAGCACCAGCCGGTCTCTCCATTTTGCCGGTACCTTCGCCAGCTGCTCATGCAGGTCAGTCTCAGCGACGGCGATCACTACCAGTTCCGGAGCTGTTACTGCGTCAGCAACCGATTGCATTTCAACACCGCGTATCACCGGGTGCACCGTATATCCGTTGCGCAAAAAACCACGGGCAAAAACACTGCCCATCTCTCCGAGACCAACGATGACGACTGATTTATTCATACTATTAATTCCGCAACTGACTTGGGTTACAATGCCCGCAATATTATAACTATAAATGCAGGGCTGATGAGTGGATCGTCATAATCAACTTCAACGATGGCTAGACAGCCTGTCTAAAGACACCTATAGCGATCTACAAACTGCTTCCGCTGATGCCAGTTTCAGGCAATACTTCAGGGTAAGCAACAGTCAGGATGGCAAAAGCTATATCGTGATGGACGCTCCGCCCGAAAAGGAAGACTGCCGTCCCTTTATCCAGGTCACTGATCTGCTACGCAGTGCTGGCGTCAACGCCCCTGCCATCATCGCCATGGACGTCTCACAAGGTTTTTTGCTGCTCGATGATCTGGGCAACAGACCGTATCTCGATCACCTGAATGATAAAACAGCTGACAGTTTATATCTCGATGCTATCGATGCGCTGATAAAGATGCAGACTATCGATGCCATGTTACCGGCCTACGATGCAAAATTCCTGCAGACCGAAATGGACCTGTTCGAAACCTGGTATCTAAATCGTCACCTCGGTGTACTGCTGAACAATACACAGCGCGCCGTGCTCGGTTCAATCTTCAAGATATTAATAAGTAATGCAGAACAACAGCCACAGGTTTTCGTACACCGCGATTATCATTCACGAAATCTCATGATAACCGACGAAAATAATCCAGGAGTGATTGATTACCAGGACGCGATGGTCGGCCCCATAACATACGATCTGGTCTCGCTGTTTAAAGACTGTTACATCGAATGGCCGCGAGATAAAGTCAAACACTGGCTGGATCTCTACCTTGCACGCCTCACACCGACCTATTTCATCGAGAAAGACACCTTATTGCGCTGGTTTGATCTGATGGGGGTACAGCGACATCTAAAAGTTCTGGGCATCTTCGCACGATTAAACTACCGCGACAGCAAATCGCAATACCTCAATGATCTACCGTTAACCTTGAAATACGTTATCGATACCTGTGAACGTTATCAGGAACTTCAACCACTGAAACAGCTGCTCGAAGATACCAGTGTATAAACGAGTACCACTAAAAGTGATATTTTTTTGCACAAAAACAAGGAAGCACCACCCCTACCACCGCATGTATGCGGGAGGCAGGTCGAAACTGGAAGCCAGAGCCGAGAACAGCAGAGTAATAGTAACAAATGAGGATTAGAACATGGTGCTGAAGCAGCATTTGCAAATAAAAAACAGTTTGGGTGGTATCCGGGAATGAAAGCGATGATACTCGCTGCAGGCCGAGGCGAACGCCTGCGTCCACTGACCGATGAAATACCCAAACCTCTGATCAAGGTCGCGGGCATGTCATTGATCGAATACCATCTGGACAATCTTGCTGATGCCGGTTTCAAGGAAGTCATCATCAACACTGCATGGCATGCGGAAAAAATTCATGAGAAGTTAGGAGACGGTAAAAAATATGGTGTCCACATCCAGTACTCTGATGAAGGCAAGGCACTGGAAACTGCAGGTGGTATCATCAATGCTTTGCCGCTGTTGGGTGATGAGCCCTTCCTGGTAGTTAATGGTGACATCTGGTGCGATTTTGATTTTTCTGAATTAAACGGCTTAGAAAAAAACAGGCAGGCACACTTAATCCTTGTTGATAATCCAGATCATAATGAAAACGGCGATTTTGCATTACATGATGGATTAATTAAGAACACCGGAAAAACCATGTACACCTACAGCGGCATAGGCATCTACAGCGCTGTTTTTTTCGCTGAACAACAGCCCGGCGCTCTGCCACTTGCCCCCATCCTCAGAAAAAAATGTGATCAGGATTTAGTTACCGGACAGTTTTATGAAGGCTTATGGACCGACGTAGGTACGATAGATAGATTACAATATCTTGACGGTCTGCTAACCGATAAAAAATGATTATTGATATTTGTCTTGAATAGACAACTATTGGCAACGGGCTCGACTGATCGATATAAATTCTTCATTGATAGATAATCACTCTGATCACGTACTATTCAATCACAGCCCTTCTTGGATACATTGGATTAGCTTCATTCCATTTTTTGAGCACGTTTTTGATCATTGCACCAGAAACATAAACCTTATCATTATTTAATGACGCGCATTCCAGTACGAAACGGTAGAAATTACCTGTGTAACCATTGATAATTGAATAACTACAGACAGGCTGTTTTTTAATTTCAGCTTTCCACAGGTCGGCTAACTCCCAGACGAACCACCAGACAGGTATTTTTTTAGCAACTATCACAGCTGAAGGTATATTAGTAAGCGTATTTTGTGTAAGCCGCTCAAGCACAGACAGGTTATTAGCTATGTCATGTATAAGGTTACCTGCACTGGCGTCATAATTATCATCCAGGCATGAAATCTCAGGGGTACTTAACTTGGAGATAACATCTTGCATCTCCTTACTGCATTTATTCAACTCTTTTATTAGTAAGGCGGGGTCACGTAGTGTTCGCTTAGCGTATTTAAATATTTTCAGCTGCCAGTAAGCATTATTGATACCGTATCGTAATTCAATCATGTCCTTAAAATCAAACTTGACTGCAATATCTGCAATTTCCGCATCCGTCGGCAAGTAGCCTGTAAATTGATCACTCATACTCAAAATCATAATCAGCAAACCTTAACGTTTAAAATAAAAATATAAAAATCTCGTTCAACATAAAACAATCGCATCATCATTCTGTTTGCCCTATATGGTTCGATAACTGAAAAAATAAAAACCAGAGGCATTAATCTAAAAATATCATGTACAATTTTATTTTATGCACTCTTACTATTAAGATATTTCAATAACAGCGCCTTCTTTGTTACACATTCGAGTTTAACTATCGCCGTTAAAATCCAGATGACGGTAAAGATTGTCAGTAGAACCACGGCCAGCAGATATATCAGTAAAAACAGCTTGATCATGATGCTCATTTTAGTACCTCCATTTGTACTCAAGATGGCGTTATACAAGTAGAAGCATAATTCATGCCTTAAATATTCAACCCACATAGTTTTCAATAAGTAATGCTATTAACTTAATGTAAACACGACATAGAAGTGTAAACTCAGCGTTACAGTATTTGGCATGAATTTACAAATTAACGAATGAGTATTAAGGGGTATTAACAGAACAGGAAATTAATTCAAACAGACACCTGAATTAAATATTTAGATCTTACCGACGAAGTTAACGAACACGCCCTGGCTGTTGTAAGACAGGTCGGTCAGGTCGTCGGAGAAATCGGTGAAGTTGTAGCCAACACCGACCTTGATATTATTGCCGATGTGACGGTACATACCTAACAGCATCCCTTCCCTCTGGTCCTGTGCATCAGGCAGATCGAGTAAACGGCCTTCGATCATCGCATCCCAACGATGAGTGAAATGCCAGTCGGCGCGTAATACATAGAGGCTTGCCCTGCTTTCAAAGAATTCCGGATTGAGACGGTCCTGTGCCAACTGTCCTAAACGGTAGGCATATTTACCACCGATGCTCCAGCGCTGGGTCAGATCATAGATCGCATCGAACGACAGGATATGACTCTTCTGGATAAAATCGATCGGCGTGCTGCTGCCGACAACCTGACCGGTAACCGGGTCGGTGGCAGAGAGGTCACCGAAAGGTACGTTATAAAAATAGGTGTATTTGAATAAGGTATTAAGACGGTCGTTGTCGATTGGACGGTAGCCGTAACCTGCGACGATCTCGGTAAAGTTACCGCTGTATAACTCACCCAGCGTACTCTCACTCTTTGAGAAGTTTGCCTTGGCGAGGAATCGCCAGTCGGAATCCACCTGGTATTTCAGATTATTTTTCATCAGCCAGGTGGTACGTTCAGATGTCGAGGTATCGATACTCTGGGTACTGTCGACACGGTATTCGAGCGCCGCAGCATAGGTGACTGCACCGAAATTATAACCGGCATTAAGACCGACCGCCCTGCGCTCGGTATCTGCACCGGTAGTCTTGTCTTCGAGTGTACCGGCTTCGATATTACCGCCAAAATTCCAGCGCTCATCAGGGACATAATCAACACCGAAGGCATGGGTCAAACCCGTTGGCACATCACCGTGGGTATAACGCTCTTCGCCATATACACTGGTGGTATCGGTGTAGCGTGAACGCATACCGGTATTCCAGTTACCGCGACGCGCCTTAAGGCCGTTATCACTGCGCGCATTCTCGAAGGTATAGGCACTGTATACATTGGTGCGATCCGAAACAAGATAATCGGTACCCGCTTTGGCACCAGTGCCTAGATTACCGAACGACAACTCACCATCGAGTGTCAGGCGTTCTGTTGGCCGCACACTGCCGCCGGCCCCGACGCGGTTATTATCTTCACGGTTGCCGTTTTTGGCGGCGGTGGCCTGGGCAAAACCATAAGATGTCCAGTTTGCTTTCGAATCGTAATGCGCTTCTGCTGCCAGATCGAAACGGTCACCCTGTTCCTGTGTTGCCGGAACGTTGAGCGAATTATCGGTACGTGAATCAACACGACCGCCGCCACTGAGGCGCCAGCGTTCGGTTGCCTGGTACGATGTAGACACATCCAGCGCATCGGTCTTCAGTGACTGATCCTGATCACGGGTATCCGCTTTAACATCGAGGTCGAGCCGTTTGGTCAGCGCGGTGTTATAACGACCGCCGTACAGGGTGAGGTCTGTTGAGGTCAGCTGTCCCGGCGCAGAGAAACCGGCTTCGCTCTCTTGTGCATAGAAAGTTGCTGTGCCCTTACCGCCAGAGAAAATCTCATCAACCAGGGCGCTACCTTCGACCCGATAAGCATTACTTTTTGCTGCCGGGTCCAGACCCGTGCCGAGGTCATCAAAGCTGAAACCGCCGTCATTAGAATTCAGTGCGCCGGCACCCTGACCTTCACTGCTGGCAGCTTCCAGCTTCATCCAGGTACCTGCACTCTTACGCAGGGTTAAATCGATGCCGTTTAATTTGTTTTCATCCTGGTCCTGTTGCTGTGAGCTCAAGGTCAGCCCCAGTTTCACGTTATCGTTAAACCAGAAATGGGTACGACCACCGACAGACAGCGTGTCTATCTGCTCAAAGCCAGGTGAGTATTCATATCGTGATACCAGGTAGACCGGGTTGCCGCTCAACGAGCTGTCAGAGATCAGCAGGCCGTCTTCTGCGATAGAAGCTAACGGCTGGCTCAACAGGATACGGCCCTGGATATAATCGAGATCGTAATCGATCACCGGTACCAGGTTTTTCACGCCGATTACCACACCGGAATCTTTGTCGCGAACCTCGATACGGACACGGTCAGAACCGATCAGAACGTCCTGGTGACGCAGGAAGTAGAGTGAGCCGCCGGTGCCTCTGAATTCATCCCGGCCGCCGACTGTGCCCGGCTCGGCAGCGAAACCATCGATCATGAATTTCTCTTCACCGAAGGAAGTGTATTTTTCGGTTTCGAAATGGCCGGTGACACCGTACAGACCACGATCGAACTGTGACAGCGTGGTATCGAGGTAGCCGATAGTAAAGTTACCCAGGATGCCGTAGTCATTGTGGCGCTGTACACGCAAATATAATTTACCCGAGGTCGGCGCACGTTCTTCCAGCGTCGAATCATCGGCGAAGGTCGGATAATACAGGTCCGGATCCAGGCGTCTCAGCAACGCACGCGGATTTTTCTCCAGGAAGTTGCTGAACAGTTCATCGACCGGCCCTTCCTGGGTGTCGGCGCTGCTGGTGAGCTGCCAGTCATCACCGAATGAACCTTCGGTGTAATAGGCAAAACGGCCGTTGATGTTGATATCGTTATTGAACTGGTCTTCATCCTTGGTCACCAGTTTTGCCGGTCCGGTGGTGCGATCGCGGGCTGCGGTGACATCACCAATACCGACGTAGAACCAGTCATTTTTCGCAAACTCCATATCGCGCAGGAACAGCTCACCGTTGCCTTCTTCGTCGAGCACAGCGACTTCGATGGTATGCATGCCGCGCGGGAACAGCTCTTCGCTGACGAACTCACCGTTTTCATTGACCGGCACCTGGGTACCGGCCAGCCAGACATTATGACCAGGCGGAATCTTGTCGCCGTTGATAGTGACGGTGCCGCCATCGATCTCGATCTGCTGTGTGTTTAAATGATTTTCGCCATAACCGGCAAGCAGCTGTTTATCGATATCGCCATTTTCATCGACCGTTACTTTGGTGCTTTCTTCGGCATCAGCATCGAGTTCATCGACCACCCATAACGGCAGTGACACTGTTTCATCATAGTTGCCTTCCTTGTCATAGGCACGCAGCAGATAGACCAGGCGTTTCACCGATCCGCCGACTTCAGCAAATTCAGCGCTCCAGCTGCCACGGTTGTTCTCATCGAGCGGGATCACGGCAAGCGGTTCTGTCTGAATCGACTGTTTCAGCTCGAACACTCGAACCTCGGCATGATCGATAAAATTACGATAGTTGCTGTACATCTTGAAATGCACTTTATTTTCTTCCTGCTCGGTCTCCGGATCATCCTGGTAGCGGACAGTGTTCGGCCACGCGGTGATATTAAGCCGCGGTTTATTCTGCAGGTTATTAAACTTGAACTGGATGTCTGCTGCTTCCAGTGCGACATCGGTACAGCGCTGTATATCTTCACTGTTTTTGTATGGATCATACATCGGCTCACCATCGATGGTGATACGCATCAGGTTCAGGGCGTATGGGTTCTGCGCCTCGGCTTCACGTTCGATACGTTCGATCTCGAGATTTTCCTGATCATCCAGTACCGCCAGTTCATCGTATAAAACTTTAACGTCGACACGCGAGCCGTCGAACTGGATAAAACCGGTGCTGACGACATCGTCCGAATGCACATAGCCATGGCCCTCATATTCCACCTGCTTGTCACTCAGCCCCATTTCTTTTTGCACCATTTCCATGGCGCGGCGTGCACGCGAAGCAGACAGACCGATGTCATCACCGTAGACCATGGCAGTGCGGCGGTCCAGACGCTCATTACTGGTATAACCGATGAAACTCAGTCGTAAGCCGGCACGATCTCCCGCATCTGTCAGGATACGAGACAGACGTTCGGTATAACCTTCGGTCAGTACCGGTTTACCCTCGCTGAAACGGATCGGTCTGAGCGGTCCGCTCGGCGGATCATAGGTCAGGGTTACAGTTTCTGAACCTGCCGCTTCCGGACAGGCCTGCGGATCTTCGCTGAACTGTTCAAATGGATCGTCATACCAGAACTCGACTTCGACCCGACGATTAAATGAACGGCCTTTTTCCGTCGCATTGGAAGCCACCGGGAATTTAAGTCCTTTACCGCCGCTGCTAACCTGGTTGTTGGCTAGTGACAGTCGGTGCTGCACTTCGAGGGCAACATAGCGGGCGCGCGCTTTCGACAGATTAACGTGATCGCCATAGATACGTTTTTCCGCATCATCCAGTGGCAGATCATCGGTATGGCCGACGAAACGCATGACCACGTTCTGTTTGTCTTTCAGGTTATTCAGGGTCTCACGGATCTGGCGCACGAACTCATCCGGCACGCCTGCTACGCCCGGCTCGAAGCGCAGCGGTTTGACCAGGTGCTGCAGACGTGCACGGCGCGCATTGCCTTCCTTGTAACTCAGCTTACAGACCGTTTCTTTGCGGCAGACTTTGAGGCGGTTTAGTTTTTTCGCCGGTACCACGATTTCTTTTTCGATGGCCTTCTCTGTTACTTCGTCATACCAGACCTGGACCTCGACACGGCGGTTGCGGCTCTTGCCTTGCGGCGTAGCATTACTGGCGATCGGCTGTGAATCACCGACACCGTCAAATGATACGCTGTCAGGCGGCAGGTCCAGTTCACGCTGGAAATATTCTGCAGTTTCCTGGGCGCGGTATTTTGAAAGACCGACGTTATCGATATATTTTGCACGCAGGCCGGGTCCCAGTTTATCGGAGTCGCTGTGGCCGATGAAATGCAGTCGCACGTTGCTGCGATTCTTCATCTCCCTCAGCACATTACGCAGTTTCTCGACAAAACTGTCCGGGATATTGATCTCGCCTGAATTGAAGCCGATCGCTGGCACCGCATTTTCCAGCTTGTGTGTCTCAACTTCTTTTTCTAAAACTTTTTTGATCTCGACGCGGTCTTCACCCATCGGTTTGAACTGGGTTTCATCCTGCGTCCACAAGGTGAACTCCATATTCGGCGGGAAATGTTTTTCCGTGTTCTCACCGAGTGGATATTTTTCCAGCGCCAGCGGTGGCTGGGTTACCGTGCCTTCGGGATTTTCTCCGATGCTCGACCAGTCATCTGCATAAATATTTTTGCCGGCACACAACAGCAGCACAAACAATGATGCTGTTATGCGGCGTGATTTACCCGCAGCGCGTGGTGAATTATTTTTAAGGAAGAAGATGCTCATCATTCAAACTTCTTCCTTTCTGACGGATTTCCTTTACGCCAGAAGACTTCTTTTTCGATGGTCAGCTTGTAACAGCAGTCCAGTTCTTCCCATCGTTTACTGACCAGTTCTTCGATGGCATCGAGACGGTCATCCACGTCTGCTTCGCTTTCGTTCTCACCGAGGTATGACAGGCGCAGGATAGATGGATCTTTCTGCAGCTCGATGATCAGCAGGTCGATACGTGAACGCCATTGCGGACGCAGCACGGTGGAACCTTTCTCGAACACGCCGTCGGCAAGATCGAGCCGAACCACGCGATGCAGCGCGGCAGCGAAATTAAACTTCAGCATCTTACCGCGGGTGGCGCGTTCCACCCGCGGGTTCTCACTGACCACGCGATAACCTGACGGCAGCGTTCTGTCATCGAGTTTCATGATGAAGTTGGAACCGCGCACTTCGTTCGGTACCACGGCGCAGGTGATATGGAAACGGCCATGAGCGTCGGTGGTAACACGCAGGCCTCTCGCCGTTGCTACCTGCACGCCTGGCAGCCCTTTCTCGCCTTCATCCTGGTAAGCGTTCAGGTTCTTATCATCGAACACCTTGCCGATGATATCGGTACAGTCGAAGGTCGGATCAGGAATCACCCTGACGGTTGCCGACGCCACACCCGAGAATGCTTCGTTGGTCCGTGAGTTGATCACCTGCGCAGTATTGACATATTCTCCTTCAGCGACACCTGAACCGACAACCAGCAATAGCTTGATTACGCGTTTACCACTGACCTCGATGTTCAGGTTCTGCCAGGTCAGCTGACGGCCATTGACCGCCGGCTCGATGGCGACACCATCGACGCGCGCAGACTCAGCAACGTATTTGAAACCTGCCGGGAAGGTATCGACAACATTCAGGTCCTGCAGCGGTACCGGCAGCGTGTTGCTGACGGTAATGGTGTAAGGCACCAGCTGACTGACGGTGACATTGAGCAGCCCGGCCACTTTCGAAATCGCCACGGCAGATTCCAGCTCGGGATCGACCGGGATATGGTTGTTGTATATCTGGTTGGTGAAATCAGCATTATTGAACAGGAACTTCAGGTAATAATCCGTACCCGGCGTACGTGCCGCTATCGAGGTATCCGGCTGTACGGCACTGACACTGTTCTCGCAATGCAGAGTGGTCGCTGGAATTTTATCGACGGCCGGATTACCAGGACAGTTCGGCACATCCTGGGCAGCACCGGTGACGGCAATGACCGGTGGAATGATGACCGAGGTGGTGCCTACATAACCGTCGGCTGGCGGCTGTACCTGGATTTCGTATTCATCGCCCTGCGCACATCGTGCCGGGTCGCTGAAGTTGAGAGCAAATTTATAATAACCGTTAACAAGGGTAACCTGGTTCTGCTGGGCTGGATCATCGAAACAGCTGCCCGGAACCACCTGGTTGCTGCGTGTCTGGTTGACCATGCGTAGCTGCACGCCCGGCACCGGTGCACGCAGCACGGAATCATATACGATACCGTTAGGCTGTCTCGGCAGGTTCAGGTTCTGCACACTGGAGCCGGAGGCTGCCAGAATATCGCTGATCCGCTGAGGTCCATTGGTGAATATGGAACTGGCTCGACCCAGCGTAGCGGTTGTAGAGACCGCGCCCGGTGCCACGAAGCGTATCTCATAGGCATCACCGGAAGGAAGATTCGGTACCAGACCGCTGAACTGGTAGGCGCCGTTGGCATCACTCTGCGTACTCGCCAGTAACACCGAATTACGGTACAGCTCTACCCGCCAGTCCGATAATAAAGTTTCATCTGCATCGAGGACATTATCAAAGTCGGCATCGTGCCAGAGCTGGCCGTTCAGATTAGCTGCGCCGGGCGTACCGCCAATATCGATATCGGCAGTCGCTGACAGGGTCGAGGCTGGTAAATTCCAGTCAACGTAAGCGGTGTTGAATACAGTCTCGCCGATTGTCAGCGATGCACTCAACGCTACCCGGAAGCGTAACTCAGCGACGCCGGCGACAGGCAGATCGCCATAGTTCGCAGCATAGTTAGCAGTCACTGTCGAACCAGAAGAACTAACGCCGACCGGCAGGCCGTTTAACAGGCCGGAACCGGCTATATAGGTCATCTGTGATGCCACCGGCAGATCCAGGTTGTCCGTGATCACCACGTTGCTGGCGGCGATGCTGCCGATATTGCTGACACGCACCACGTATTCCAGCTGACCACCCGCTATCGCGGCGCCGCCGCCGACGACCAGTACCTGCTTGGTGATAGCCAGCTGCTGCACGTTGCCGACCACGATAACGGTGGGCTGATCACCATTGGCATCATTACCGTCGGCATCGGTCGGTTCAACCGGGGTTTCATTACTGTCGACAAAACCCTGGTTACTGATAATGGTACCCGCTGGCGGCAGCGGCAGTGCCGTCGTGCCCACCGTGACATCAAAGGTCACTACCGCAGACTGGCCAGCGGTCAGCGTGCCGGCGCCGGCTAATGGCAGTGGCGGTGTCAGGTCACTGGAACTGATATCGAGACCGGCAAACAGCGGTGATATGCTGACACCCGTATCGGCAAGCGCGATACCGTTCAGTGTCGAGCTATTCGCGACGTAAGTCGTGTTCACCGGAATGCCGTCAGTCAATACCACACCGGTTGCCGGTATGGCGCCGATATTACTGGTGGTAATGGTGTAACGAAGAGTATCACCCGGATCAACGATACCCAGCGTACCGAGATCATTGACGATGGCCACGGTTTTCTGTACATCGACGACCGGCACATTACCGACCACGTCGAGGGTCGGATCATCCACCAATGCGGTCGCCGGATCATCCGATGGCTGCTGCGGGAATATGCCACTGCCGGCGCCGTCACCACTGACAAAACCCTGGTTGGAGATCACCGTGCCATCGACCACCGTGCTGCTTATGACCACGTCGAAGGTGATGGTCGCCACGTTGTTCGCAGCCGGGTCGCTATCGGCGCGCATGAATCCGGCCGTGGTATTTTCCGGCGCATTGATCAGCATGCCGGCGGCCAGTGCAGAAATGCCTGCAGACGGGTCAGCGACCACCACCGTATTCAGCGTCGTTGAACCTGCGACATACGTAGTATTGGCAGGAATCTGGTCGCTCAGCAAGGTGTTGATCGCATCTTCCTGACCGGTATTTTTCACCTGCAGCATATAGCGCAGGGTATCGCCCGCTACCAGCACGGCAGGGTCGCCGGTGATATCCAGAGAGGTTTTTTGCACGACAAAGGCCGGTGCTGAAGCGATCAATGTTTGCGTCGGATCCAGCATGCCGCCAACGAGCGGATCATCACTCAACAGTACGCCGGTTGGAGCCGAGTTCAGCTGCGCCTGGTTCAGCACGACCGTACCGCTGGTGATCACCGGCCGCAGGGTGACATCAAACTGCACGATGACAGTGTCATTGGCACCACCGGCGGCGTCGACCGACAGGTTACGCACATCGAGCAGACCCGCGCCATTAGCGCCGCCGTTGATATTGGTATTCGAACTGTCTGCACCCGCCGGTATAACGATGTTGCTGATCGACCCCGGTGCGAAGAAACCGCTGGCCGGCGCCAGGGCATCTACTTCGTCAGTGATGCTGAAATTAGGCAGGCTGACCGTGCCGGTGTTCTGAATCTGGATCGCGTAGCGCAGGGTATCGCCCGGTGAAGCATCGGTGCCCGGATTCTGCCCTGTAGTAACATTGATCACGGTCTTCTGGATAACCAGTACCGGCGCTTCCACGATCACGGTGAAGGCATCCTGGTGATCGGTCACCGATGGCGTGCCATCAGTGATGGCCCTTGTATATTCCCTGATCTCACCGGTGGCGCCGGCACCTGCTGTATCCAGACTGAACCAGCGCGTAACGCCGGCGATGTTGGTCAGTGAAGCACCGCTCTGGCTGGCCGGGTCGAGCGAGGCCTCATAGGAAATAATGAATTTCTCACCCGCCTCGATACGCGCCGCGTCGGTTATCGTGGTGATGACCAGCTCACAGGTCGGCGCTGCGGTATGCACCGCGGTGTAATCAACGCCCAGGGTAAGCGCACGCAGTACGGTCACCTCGTCAGCTGAAGATGTGATGCGTGCATCGAAGTTCAGCGGCGCGGCATCACAGGTGCCACCGGTCAGCGGTGGGTTATCGGTGACATCGGGTAGCCTGTCGACAATAGTGCTATCGAATGCCGGACCGGTACCAATATTTTCAACGACCAGGGTATACGGGACAGGTACTGTAAAATTGACCGTGCCTGCAGGACCGCGTTTATCCAGCGTCAGTTCCGGTTCCACCACCGTCTTGTCTACCGTGGTATTGCCCATTCCATTCGACTGCGTGCTGGCATCATTGTCGATCTGGTTGAAGGTGTAACTCGCCTCATTGTGAAACAGCAGGCCAGCAACATTCGGTGGATCGGAATCTCTCAAGGTGACCGTGATTTCGATTACCGCCTGTTCGTTAGCCGGAATATCGATGCCGTTCGTGACGTCGGCGATGATCAGGTCATCGGCGGTAGTGCCGATATTCACCGGTACCCATGGCAGGCTGCCGCTGACCTTGGTGACACTGACAAACTGCAGGTCGGCAGCCGATGTATTCAGGTTATCGAGGATGCGCACATCATAGAGTGCCGTTGGCTGAGCCGCGCCGGGCACGGTAATGGTGTAGGTGAAGGTCTCGCCGATCGATGCTTCGAGATCGACCGGCGCCTTGTTTTCCTTTAACAGCGGGTTCGCCGCGTCGGTGCTCAAGCTCACCTGGGCGATATTGCTCGGACCGTATATCTCACGCACACCGGTAGCTGTACCGACCGCAGGTACCGCTTCGTCATCAAAAGAATAATACCGCTGGACCTGTGCTGCATTGGTGAGCGTCAGGCCCGCCCCCATTCCGGCATCAGCCTGCACCTGGTACACGATTCGCAGTGTCTGGCCTGGCGGTATGCTGTACTGGTCGGCGATGCCGGAATCAAAATTCCAGGTCGCATTACCGGTCAGCGCATCATAGCTCGGTACCACATTCGGCAATACCGTGGTCACTGGATTCGGATTCGGTAACGCGGTGCCGGCAACCAGCCCGGTACTGATCGTGGTTACGGTGGCGGCACCATTGCGCAGGCCGAGAGGAATAATGTCACGCAGTTCGGTATCGTATGCCGGTGATGTGCCGGTATTGACGATTTCCACGGTGTAAGTGATCAGCTCGTTAGCCTCGATCACGGTATCGCCACCGGCAGGGGCTGCGGTTTTACCTGTCGTCAGCGCTGGCTGTAGAACATCGATGCTGTAACTGCTGACTTTCTGTGCAGCACCGGTCTGTGTCAGGTAATCGAAGTTGACGCTATTATTTAAGGCGATATTATTCTGCTGCGGCAGTACCAGGTTTAGTACACGAGCACGATAGACGATGACGAAATCATTATTGGCGAGGTTATCACCGGTATTGACGATTGTTCCCAGGTTCCAGTTGAGGGCACCGGTGGCACCGGCAGCCGGTACATTGACAGCAGGAATCGTGCTGTATGAAAAATTCGATCCGGCGCCTGCGGCTGGAGCATCATAATCAGCAACGGTGTCACCGTTGATGCTGACCACCTGTTCAAAGATCAGGCCGGCAGGCAGGGTGTCGACGACGACAGCATTCGGGTGGGTACCTTCCTGCAAATTGAGTCGTAATTCGTAATCGACGATGTCACCGATACGGACGGTATCATCGCCGGCACCATAAGTATCACTCAGGCGTGATTTGCTGATGGTGTTATCGTCCGGTGTGGTCTGCAGCGTGGTGACCGGATTCACATTAAAGTAATCATTAAGTGCTGGCGTGCCGCTGCCGTCACGCTGGTTGACATCCGGTCCATCACGGCTGTGCCACTGGATATTGACGGTATTGGTCAGGGCCTGATTTGCCTGCACCGCATCCAGCACCACTACCCGGTAGTCGACTGTAACCACGGTGCCTTCGGTGACATCGATATCAGCATTGCCGCCGGCAAGGCTCCAGTTCAACGACTGCGGTGTAGTGATGCCATCACCGGTAATTATCGGCAGATCAAGCGTATTGCCGGCACCGTTCACGGTCTGGTTGCCATCAAACAGCAGGCCGAGGCTCAGGGTATCGTTGATAGTGACATCGAACGCATCAGAGAACAGGTCGCCCGGCACGGCACCGCCGGAAGCAGTCAGGGTTATGGTATAACGCAGAACATCACCGGCATCGGGCGCTATGCCGGGCTTCGTCAGGTTGACCACGGATTTGGCAACGGTGAGCAGCGGCTCGACGATGTTCAGGGTGCTCGTAGTGTTATCACTGCCGCCATTGATCGGTACGCCAGCCGGGGTGTTGGCAAAGGTATAGGCAGCGGTATTGATGAATGAAACACCGGCATTGGCATTGGCATTGTTATCGACGCGGGCATGCAGCTCGATGATCGCCTGCTGGCCTGCAGGTATCTGGCCGATAACCAGGTTGACCTGTCCCGGCAGCACGGTATTATCGGTGATGGCAAAACTGTTGCCGCTGATATCCGTCGCGCTGAGATACAGCAGGCTGCTGTTCAGGGTATCGGTGATGGTGACGTCATACAACACCGCGTTGATCGGGGTTGCAGGCACCTTGATCTGGTAGATGATCTCATCACCGATACTCGCATCCGGCACCGCCGGCACTGGCGAGATCATGGTTTTTTCTGGCGGCGGAAATACGGTGCCCAGGTTATTCATGTCGAATGTGACCGGTCCGACCGCGGGGTACAGCTGCGCATCGGCAGGTGGCAATGAATAGTATTCATTCAGTGTCAGTGCATTACTCCACGACTGGTTAGCAGCAAAGTCGGTATAGAAAGGGATGTCAAAATCGATATCGACACAGGCCCCCGGATTAATCGGTGTATTGAAGAAGAACACCATATCGCCGCCGCGTGTAGCCGGCGGTGTATAGACATAATCATTGGCAACGCCTTCGGTGGCGAGCACGCCGTTAATGAAGACATCGGGTGCCAGCGCGCCATTGGTCGGACCGACAAGACTAGTTTCATCGAGCTGGGTTGGCAGGTCGTCGGTGATCAACAGACCATAAGCCGGCGCCAGCCCTGTGCTGTTACAGCTATGCAGGCGGAAGTTCATGACGTCGGTGGCAACATTGATGGTATTGCCGCTGACACGTCCGGAACGGTCGGTCTTGGTCAACGCATCCATGATCGGCTGCAGCACGGTCAGGTTTGCAGTACTGGTGAGACGAGGCACACTCGGTGATGGCGCGCCATTACCGTCGATATAATTAAGATCAGCAGTATTACTCAAGGTAGTGGTCGCCACCTGCGCGATACCTGCATTTTCGGTCACACGGGCGCGGTACTCGATAACGATGGTGTCGGTGGTGGCATCGCCGGCAGCATCGTTGCTGACATCGCCAAGGTTCCAGTTGAGCGCCAGCGTGTCACCCGCCGTGGGAACACTGGCCGCGGTAATCGTCGCATAAGAGAAATTTGAACCTGCGCCCGTTGCCGGCGCATCATAATCTGCCGTGGTATCACCGTTGATACTGATGACATCGACGAAGGTCATTCCCACAGGCAGGGTATCGACAACATTCACACTGCGCGTGGTGCCTTCCTGTATGTTCAGTTCCAGTCGATAGGTCACGGTGTCACCGACACGGACGGTACTGTCTAAGGCGGTGCTTAAGCCGGTATCATAGGTATCCAGGATGATCGATTTCACGATGCTGTTGTCATCGATAGTGCTGATGCTGGTCAGCTGCGGACCGATACAGTAATCATCGGGTGCGGTAATGGTCGGACAGCCGGCGCCGGTTCGTTCAAACGGCGTGCTCGGATCCAGGTCATCGAGTGAGGTCCAGTCTGCGCTGACACTGGTGGTCAATAAAGTGTTCGGCTCTGTAACCGTCTGCACGATGGTGCGATAGGTCAGCACCAGTGACTGGCCGGCCGGAATGTCCAGGCCGTTATCGCCATTACCACGTCCCCACACTAACGGTCCTGCCGGTGATCCTGCAGGTGCCGCAACAAAACCCGGTGCGGCAACACCATTGATCAACGCCGTTGGTTGATTGGGAAGACTGGTATCGAGCAGCAGCTGCGCCGGCAGCGTACTGCTTATATTGACGTCGAACGCTTCCGAGGTTCCGCTATTGGCCAGTGTGATCTGGTACTCGAGGATGTCACCGGAATCAGGAAGGTCAGTGGCGGCTTTGCCTGGCGTCTGATTGGTGACGGATATAACCGGGTTAAACGTCAGTACTGGCTCGAGTACATTCTGTATCGCGGTCGTATCATTCAGTACTTCGGTGGTCGCCGGATTTTCACCATTGTCGTAGGTGACGGTGGCAGAGTTTTGCAGTGTGTCGCCACTATCAGTCACCAGGTCATTATTCACCCGCGCAAAATAATTAATCGTGATGCTCGGATTTTTGAGATTGACCGCGCTGTCATTTTCTTCATCGGTAACGACGGTACCGATATTCCACTGTATCGTGCCGGTGGCATTATCCACCGGCAGGGTTGTCAGCGCGGCACCGGCAAATGCGGCTTCAGCAGGTGCCGCACCATTGATACTGATGATGTTGTTGAAGGTATAGGTAACATCATAGATCGCGTTGCGCGACAGTGCATAACTCAGACCGCTGAAGTTAAGATCGTCCGTTACTACCAGGTTATTAGTGGTACCTTCCGGCAGGGTGATAACGATCTCGAAGTTTTTATGGGCACCGATCGCCGTGATCAAGCCCGGATTCCTGTCGACTTTATCCAGTGTTAACGGTAATACTGAAGTAGAATCGCTCGCAGCTGTTTCATAATCATTGATGGCATCAGCAGGATTGTTTGGCAGTACACCGGTTCTCATACCCAGTACGCCGCCATCATTGCCTTCGACACCTATCGCATCGAGGCGGCCAGCCGAATTAAGCACCTTCGTCTGAGCCGGCAGTGAATCCCATTTTGCCTGAATTGTATTATCTAAGATCTCCAACGGTTGCGCGCTGGTATCAACCTGTACCTGGAAGGTAAATGTTTTGGTAACGCCTGGCTGAATCTCGTAATCAAGATTTGCCGGCAGCCAGCTAAAGGTAGGTGATTTACTGTCGGCAGCAACACCATCATCATCCGGTGCGTCCGGACCCGACATGCTGTCATTGATATAGGTCATGTCGGCACCGACCAGATCATCCAGTATGCGCAGGTTATATGCTGCAGCATTACCGGTATTTTCTGCAGTGACGGTCACCGTCAATATGTCTGCCGCATCACTGTTGGTCACCGCAAAGGATTTAGTCAGCGCGATGACTGGTTCACGTACGGTGAGAGAAACAGCGGCAAAATTCAACGCCACCGGGGTTGATGCCTCGTTGACATAACACACCGCGACACCGCCGGTACAGGTGGCTGGATCGACAGTGCCGCCACCATTGGTGATGGTGACTCCCTCATTAGTAACAGCAGTATTTTCTACGCGGGCGATGAAATCGATAACGAAATTAAAACGGGTAATGCCCGGCGACATGGTTAATTCCTGATCGCCAAAATCCCATTCTATAAAGTCATTGGTACCGGTATGGGTACAGGTCGGTGTAAAGACGCCACCGGGATTAAAACCGGCAGCGGTATAAGGTGGCGCATTGAGGTTGACCACCTGTCCTTCGATACAACGGATACCGGCAGGCAGCTCATCACGAATCTTGAAAGCACGCAGATTCGCTACCGGCAACTGTGCGGTCAACTGGTATTGCACTTCTTCACCGACGACTACATCGTGCGGCGAGCCGCCAAGTGTCGTATTCGACAGGGCAACTACTTCTTTCGGTTGCGCCAGCAGCGGGATCATCTGTACGTCAGCAGTCGTATCGATGGATTTATAAACACGTGCACTGCCCGCAGTACCCACCGATGTAGAAGTGCCAACCGGTGTATTAATCACCTGCGGTGGATTCTGATTACCGTAATCGCCTTCCAGACTGTCATAACTGGTGCTTATCGTATTGGTCAGGATCTGCAGAGGTGCGATCGCATCATCGGGGTCAACACGGTAATAGAACACTACGCTGTTCGCCACGCCGGGATCTATCTTTAATAACGCCGTGCTGTGCAAGTGAGAAACTGTGATGACGGCAGGCAATAATCCGTTGGCAACATTTTCGCTGATACTGCCTTCACCATCGAAGTCAGCGGCATCGATCAGACCGTCACCATCATTATCTAATTTATCAGTATCGAAATCTGCAATCAGCATTAAATCCGAACTGTCCAGGATATCGGTAGCGATCACATTGTAAGCGGGTGTACGAACCGGGGTGGATGTCTCATTGGTTAAGGTGATGCGATAGATATACGAATCGTTGGTATCGCCATCATTAGCCAAAGGCACAAAGTTTGTACAGTCGTTTGCAGTACCTGTCGGTCCGATACCATAGAGATCTTCGTTACATACTTCTTTGGTAACCAGCAGGTTCGGTTCTACATCAGTTAAATTTACCGTACGTACAGCCGGTAACGGGTAACCAGGGATATTAAGGGAATCACTGACAGGGATAGGAATCTGGGGCTGTGGTACACCGGCGATTGGATCTGACTGAAATATCGCGGTAAATGATGTTCTAGCAACATTGGTACTTAAATTGCCGTGCAGGTTTGGACTAAAACCACCGGGGACAGGATAAAGCCCATCGATCGGATCATTCAATAAACGGGTTTTAAAATCAACACGGAAAAATTCATCTTTGACATTAATGCCAGTAGCGGTATTAAAATTCCATGTAATATCTGTTTCATCTAAGGGCGTCGTTCCGGCGCCGCCAGTAACAGGGTCAACGAGGATAATATTCCCAGTGTTATTAAAGTTAAACGGACTGCCGCCAAAAGGTATAAATCCCTGGCCGTTTGGTAAGTCATCGGTTACTGCTACATCCTGTACCTCAATCAGTTGAAAGCCTGGAGTAACAAAGCCAAACCAGCCACCGGATTCAATTCGATAGTTACAGTCTTCACCTATCTGTGAATTCATGTTACCTGTCATTGGCGGTGTATTTGGCGCACCACCGGTCGGCGTTAATATATCTGCGGGTATTGCTGGCTGCGGCAGATTATCTTCTGCACAGTACCAGGCACTTTTCACAAGATTGAATCCGAGAACACGTGAACGGATAGCATCTAATGAATAATTGTTTGCCAGTTGTTGATTAGGCGATGTTTCAGATAAAGATGGCGGTGTCAGGTTAGGTGACGCTGGCGTTCCAGAAAAAGTTAATCGGTTACCATCAAACAGTGTCACTTCACCGGTCAGATCAGCACGGAAAGTCAGGTCATCCGCAGGGGTACCGGTCAATTGCTTGATTACGTTGAAGGTAAAACGTTGTGTCTGTCCTGGTGCAATAGCATTACGGTTACAAACATAGACTGCCGCTGCTGGCTCACCGCTAAGTGGTCCCGGAATCGTTGCTGGTGAATTCCATGTCGGGTGTGGCGGCGCATTGCTTGTTGGTGAACATCCATTCGGATAAGGCAGTTGCGCAGTCATCGCCTGTCCCAGAGAAACATACAGGGAATAATCATCAGCATCGTGACCGCCATTGTTGGTCAGGTCCACATTTAATGCTAATGGCGTACCTGGATCATTGGTTAAAATAAATAATGCATCGGATATTGAGACATCCAGATCTTCCGGGTTTGCATCGTAAGTAAACGGCACGTTTCGTGTTTGTGATTGCAGACCTGCAGGATCAACAGCATCAAAATTAACGATGACATTATTGTTTAACCCCGAAATAGCATTCGTCGGATCTGTACCATCACCGGTATTTTCAGGAGCGACATCAAGATCAGCAACCAGGTCAAAACGTGTCGGATCAATCATGATGATGCCGAAGGTGAATGAAACAACATCGCCATTGCGCAACATGTCTTTCTGTTGAGCCGCATCCGCACCCGATGAAATACTGGTTAAAGTAAATGTAGGATTTAGATCATCCAGTGGGTTTCCATTATTTAGCTGCGGGTCATCACGCGTAACGGTATCAATAAAACCCGGGTAATTATTTCCATAGGCAGCTGCACGCGTACTCGTCGGCTGACCTATTCCCACACCGTTTACAACACCGTAGGTTTCGTCCAGAACATAACCGGCAGGCAGATTTGTAGCAACCGTTATGGATTTTACCGAGCCTCCCGTCTGATTATTTAAGGTGATGGTCATCAGACCTTTTGTGCCTAGTGGCTGCCCTGGATTACTACCTGTCACCGTCTGCGTAACTTGCAAAGCAGCAGGTATAACCGTTGTGCTCAACGTACCAGTTTCAGTGATTCCTGCAACGGGCGTAACACCGCCGGTGGATGCAGGCACTGTGATCGAACCTCCGGTTGGTGAATCAACCGCACAGCCCCATGATATGTCTGCAGTATTTGTATTATTAGTGTGAGTGTTAAGTACTCTGCCTACATAATAGATAGAGGTATTGCTACTAGCCGCTACATCATCCGGGTTTGCAATATTGCCAAACGGGTCAGCAACATTTAGCGAGGGTGTCATTGCTATACATGGTGCACCACCTGCCCCATTTGCGGTAGCAATAGCTTCTGCACTGGCCTCGGTTGGACAGATGAAATTGATGCTGAAGTTACCGTTGATTGAGTCATTCATTCTCAACGCCTCCATGTTGGCCAGACCTACGTTATTGACGTTGACCTGCCAGATAATATCGTCATTAAAATTACCGTAGACAGGGTCGGTGTACGCCGAACCTAAGGTTTGCCCTGCATCATAGTTACGTCCATTTTTGAGTATCGTGGGTAGAGGCTGGCGGATAGGCAATTCAAACTGACCTGTATTAACAGATTGCCTAGCAGCAAGACAGGACATATCGAAATCAGCGGTTGCGACAATATCTCTATCTGCTGTGACCAAGTTCTCTGCAACCGAACTGCGAACACCAAAGGTGATTACAAAACTATTTGATCCTGCCAGATTAGCCAGTGCTGAAAGTTGTGCTGATGTCCAGGTTAACTGTGTACCATTGATCGTAGGATTAGCTGTAGATCCTGAGGTTACAGTTGTAGAGTTATTGATGTATTCAAGTCCGGATGCCTGCAGATCTTCAACGATAGTAATATTTGTCAACGGCGCACCGGTTGGATTTTGCACAGTAATACTAACTACACCATCGCCACAAAGTTCACAGAAACTAGTCAGTGCATTATGCGTTACGACCGAAGTAGGTAAACCGGATGTAAACTGAAAATCGTATTCAATGTTCGGCGCTACTGCACTATCAGTGAACGTTCCTGTATTCTCACTTACATTGGCGGTGTTACTTATTACTGGGCATGTATTAGGTGCAGTGTTTACCGTTGCATCAAGGTTCAGCGTGACAGTTTCACCAGCAGCCAGAGTATTGAAACGGTAACGACTACCCCCGAGTGGGCCATTGGGTGGAGGGCTCGGACTGGTGACAGTAAAATTCAGATTGTTCAGGTTATCAGGAAGATCCTGAATAATAACATTCGTTAAGACGCCTGGTCCGGTGTTGGTCACACTCAGGTTATAACGAATGAAATCGCTTTCAGCTGCCGGAGATGGCGTTATAGGATCTATTGTTTTTGTGATTTGCAGGTCGGCTAGAACATTTCCACCCGAACACAGTAATACGCTACCTGCAACTAAAACTTTCGCGAGTAATTTATGATTACTGAATAATTTTCGAACTTCAAACAACAGCAAATACCAACTGAAAACAAGTTATATGGAATTACACCTGATTTTTATTTGCTCTCATTTGAATTGCTTATGTTCTAGCGATGAATAAAACGTCAGTGACCTGCCGCTATCCTGGACGCGAAACATGTCATTGAGTATAGTTAGTAAGTTTGATTTAGCATGGAAAACGTCGAAATTTTGA
>Ga0316188_10000157_pt1 | contig 23931 bp, 24 predicted proteins | sample Phiworburrow1_MG_FD_204933 | JGI IMG/M metagenome (GOLD analysis project Ga0316188, IMG submission 204933) | Coastal sediment microbial communities from Maine, United States - Phippsburg worm burrow 1 | ecosystem: Environmental > Aquatic > Marine > Coastal > Sediment | place: USA: Maine... | reverse complement strand
CACCGTGTCGGCCGAGTCCGAGCGCGGCAGCTACAACCGCCACGTGGACGTCTCGTTCCGCTGGGGAATGAGCTGGTTCATCTTCTCCGAGGTGATGTTCTTCGCGTCCTTCTTCGGCGCGCTGTTCTACACCCGCGTCATCACGGCGCCGCTGCTGGGCGATTTCGACCACAAGCTGCTGTGGCCGGACTTCTCCGGTGCCTGGCCCCATTCCGGGCCGGCTGGCGTGGTCGACGCCTTCAGCAAGATCGGCCCGTTCTGGCTGCCGACCATCAACACGGCGCTGCTGCTGTCGTCCGGGGTCACGCTGACCGTGGCGCACCACGCGCTGCGCGCCGACCACCGCGGAAAGGCAGCGCTGTGGCTCGCGATCACGGTCCTGCTCGGCGCGACGTTCCTTGGCGTGCAGATGTACGAGTACTCGCATGCCTACAGCGAACTGAACCTGAAGCTCACGTCCGGGATCTTCGGTTCGACCTTCTTCATGCTGACCGGCTTCCACGGCTTCCACGTGTTCCTCGGCGCCATCATGCTGACCGTCGTGCTGCTGCGTTTGCTGCGCGGGCACTTCGGGCCCAACCACCACTTCGCGTTCGAGGCGGCGGCCTGGTACTGGCACTTCGTGGACGTGGTCTGGATCGGCCTCTACATCGTCGTGTACTGGCTCTAGCAGCCGGGGTACCGGACCGAAGGAAGCGGCGCCCTGGGCGCCGCTTTTTCATTGGAGCGATGCGGCGCGCACTCAGTAGGAACGGGGCTGGATCCAGCCCATCCAGTAGCTGAACAGGATGAACAGGAACAGCGCCACCGAGATCGCCACGCGCACGGTGAGCGCATTCACCGTGCGGCTGGTGGCGCCCTTGTCGCGGACCAGGTAGACCAGCGCGGAGCCCAGCGACAGAAGGATGCCGGCGAGGGCTAGAAGGATAATGATGCGCATGGACTCGTTCCGACCGGAAGCCCGATTATCCCATCCACTGCCATGGTCCGCTGGAAAGTGACTGTCGCCGTGCTGGCCGGCATCGCGGGCGTGCTGCTGACGACCGCGCTCGGCAACTGGCAGACCCGTCGCGGCGACGAGAAGGCCGCGCGCCAGGCGGAGTGGGATGAAGCGCTTGCGCATGCCCCGACCGTGCTCGCGAGCGCGCAGGACGTGGCGCGCGTCGGGAAGAAGACGCCGCAGCGCGTGCAGGTGTCGGGCACGTTCGTCCCGGAGGCGACCGTCTACATCGACAACCGGCTGCAGGATGGCGTCGCCGGCTACCAGGTCATCACGCCCTTCGCCATCCAGGAGGGGGCGCCGTGGGTGCTCGTCAATCGTGGCTGGGCGCCGCGCGACATGCGAGACCGGGCTCTGCTGCCGAAGGCGCCGGTCGGCACCGCGCCAATGTCGATCCAGGGCATTGCCGTCGACCGGGTGCCGCGTGCGCTCGAACTCGGAACGCGCGAGACCGGATTGGGCGGGATCTGGCAGAACCTCGATTTCGAGGCGTTCGAACAGGCGAGCGGACGCAAGGTCGCGCGTTTCGTCCTGCAGCAGACCAGCGACACGGGTGACGGCCTGAAGCGGAACTGGCCCCGCCCTGACGCGGGTGTCGACCGGCATCGCGGCTACGCCTTCCAGTGGTACTCCCTGGCGATCCTTGTCGCGTTGTTGACTTTGTACTTCGGCGTCAAGGCGTGGAGGCGCGCATGAGCGACGACAGAAAGGCGCCGGTCAGCCACTGGCGCCGCAACCGGGTGCTGTATGTCCTGATCGTGGTCACGCTGGCCCCGATCCTCGCTTCGTACTTCGCGTACTACGTATGGCCGCCCGCGGGCCGCACCAACTACGGCACGCTGATCGAGCCGCAGCGCCCGGTGCCGCCAATCGCGGCCAGCGGACTCGACGGGACCGCCTTCGATCTTCATTCGCTGAAGGACAAGTGGGTCCTCGTGATGGTCGATGGCGGAGCCTGCGATGCCTTGTGCGATTCCAAGCTGCTGCAGATGCGGCAGCAGCGAACGATGACTGGCAAGGACCGCGACCGCATCGAGCGCGTCTGGTTCGTGACGGACCGTGAACCTCTGTCCACGGTCCTGATGCGGGAGTACGAGGGGACCCTGTTCGTGCGTGTCGACGAGCGCGAACTCGCGCCGTTCCTGACCTTGCCCGAATCCCGTGACGCGCGCCTGCGCGACCATATCTGGATGATCGATCCCATGGGCAACCTGATGCTGCGGTGGCCGCGCGATCCCGACCCGAAGGGGATCAAGGGCGACATCGCCCGCCTGCTCAAGGCGGAAGCGCTGTGGACGCGGATAGAGCGCGAGGATTGACCGTTGTCGCCCGACGCGTTGCTGCTGCTGGCACTGAAGGGAACGCTGGTCGCCGCGGTTCCGCTCGCCTACGTCCGCTTCTCGCGGGATCCGCTCAAGTTCCGCAAGCTCGCCTGGGTCACGGCGTTCCTGACACTCGACCTCATCATGTTCGGGAGCTTCACGCGCCTGACGGACTCCGGCCTGGGCTGTCCGGACTGGCCCGGCTGCTACGGGCACTCCAACCCCGCCTCCGCCGGCGAGCCGATCCGGGCAGCGCAGAGCGCGCTGCCAAGCGGGCCGGTCACGATGACCAAGGCGTGGATCGAGATGGTCCACCGCTACTTCGCAATGGGCGTCGGGCTGCTGATCATCATCCTGACGGCGCAGGCATGGCTGCGCTGGCGGCGCGACCGCCGTCTCTCGCCCTGGCTCGCGACCGCGACGCTGGCCTGGGTGCTCGCGCAGGGCGCATTCGGGGCCTGGACGGTGACGATGAAGCTGCAGCCCTTGATCGTGACGATCCATCTGCTGGGCGGCATCGGCCTGCTGGCGCTGCTGTGCTGGCTGGCGCTGCGCGAGGGAGGGGACGTTGTCGTGAACGCGTCCCCACATGTCGCCAAGCTGGCGAAGGTCGCCGTGGGCGTGGTCGTGCTGCAGATCGCGCTGGGCGGATGGGTCAGCACCAACTACGCGGTGATGGCCTGCCCCGACTTCCCGCTTTGCCAGGGCAAGTGGCTGCCGCCAATGGACTTCGTGCATGCGTTCACGCTGTGGCGACCGCTCGGCCTGACCGGCAGCGGCGAAGCCATTCCTTTCCAGTCCCTGGTGGCAATCCATTGGACGCACCGCATGTTTGCGCTGGCCGTGGTGGTCGTTCTGGGCGCGCTCGTGTGGCGGTCATGGAGCGTCGATGGACTGAGGACCGCGGCTCGAGTGTTGCTGGGACTGCTGCTGCTACAGCTGGCGACGGGAACCTCGAACGTGGTCCTGCAGTGGCCACTGCTGCTTGCCGTGGCCCACACCGGTGGAGCCGCGCTGCTGGTGGCGACCCTCATCGTCTACAACCACCGTTTGGCGCGCGGTCCCCGGTAAAATCACCGGGTTTCCCTGGGCCCTTCAATTTCCGCCATGCGCGAGCTGTCCGCCGCCGAACGAACGCTGCATCACATGGCGTCCCAGTACTGGGCGCTGACGAAGCCGCGCGTCACGCAGCTTGCGCTGTTCTGCACGGTCATCGGGATGTTCCTGTCTACGCCGGAACTGCCGCCGCTCGGCCGCGTGGCGACCGCCACCCTCGGTGTGTGGCTGCTGGCCGGCGCGGCGTTCGCCGTCAATTCGTTGATCGAGCAGCACATCGACGCGAAGATGGCGCGCACCCGGATGCGGCCCATGCCGCGCGGTGAGTTGTCCGCGTTGCAGGCGCTGCTTTTCTCCGGGCTGATCGGCGGGATCGGCATGTGGGTGCTGTACTCGTTCGTGAACCCGCTGACGATGTGGCTGACCTTCGCGACATTCGTGGGCTACGCGGTCGTCTACACGGTGCTGCTCAAGCCCTATACGCCGCAGAACATCGTCATCGGCGGGATGAGCGGTGCGATGCCGCCGGTGCTTGGCTGGGCGGCAATCACCGGATCCGCTCCGGCGGAAGCCTGGCTGCTCGCGCTGATCATCTTCGTGTGGACGCCTCCGCACTTCTGGGCCCTGGCGCTGTACCGCCTCGACGACTACCGGCGCTCGGGCCTGCCGATGCTGCCGGTGACGCACGGGGAGCATCTCACCCGCCTGCACATCCTCTTGTACACGGTGGTGCTCATCGTCACGACGACGCTTCCCTTCGTGATCCAGATGTCCGGCTGGATCTATCTGTTGGCATCGTTCGCGCTGGGGGCGATATTTCTCGTGTATGCCTGGCGCCTGTATCGCAACTACAGTGATCGCCTTGCCCGCAGCACCTTCAACTACTCGATCGTGTACCTTGCCGCGCTGTTCGCGGCCCTGCTCGTCGATCACTATGTCGTCGGCTAGAGATTTCACCGCACGCGTGCTTGGGCGCCTGCTGCTCGGCGTTTTCGTCGCGCTGCTGGCGGCATGCGACGCGAATGCACCCCGCTTCAACAACGTCGACATCACCGGGGCCAACTACGCGCGCGACTTCCGGCTCGCCGACTCCCGCGGCGCGACCCGCACGCTCGCCGATTTCCGCGGGAAGCTCGTCGTGATGTTCTTCGGCTTCACCCAGTGTCCGGACGTATGCCCGACGACGCTCAGCGACATGGCGGAGGTCAAGAAGCGGCTCGGCAAGGACGGCGACAAGCTGCAGGTCATCTTCGTCACCATCGATCCGCAACGGGACACCGCCGAGGTCCTGGCCCAGTACGTTCCCGCCTTCGATCCCAGCTTCATCGCCTTGCGCGGGACGCCCGACGAGACGGCAGCGGTCGCCAAGGAGTTCAAGGTCTTCTTCCAGAAGGTCCCAGGCAAGACCGAGACTTCCTACACGATCGACCACACGGCAGGCAGCTACGTATTCGACCGCGAAGGCCGGGTTCGCCTGTTCCTGAGGCACGCCGGGGGTGTCGAGCCGATCGTCGCGGACCTGAAGCAACTGCTGCGCTGAGTTCGCATCGTCCGGCGGGGCCGTGGCGTCACCGACGGCGGCGAAGAGACGCCTTACGCAAAAAAAAAGCCCCAGCGTTGCTGGGGCGTAGTGTCCGCCTCATGGAGGAGAGGGGGAGGAGGAGAGGCGGACCTTGCTCAAACCAACCAGGGAGTTGGGGTCCGGCCGCACCTCACGCGTACTCGGTGAGCGAACCCCGCATCTTCTGAAGAGCTTTGGCTTCGATCTGCCGAATTCGTTCCGCAGAAACTCCAAATTCCTCCGCCAGTTCGTGCAACGTCGCCGTCCCGACCCGGCCGTCGGCATCCTCGTTCAGCCAGCGGGCCTCGATGATGCGGCGGCTGCGGGGGTCGAGTTGTTCGAGAGCGGCCTGCACGCCCTCGGTCTGCATCAAGTCGTACTGACGGCGCTGCAGGACCTGCGTCGGCTCGGAGTCGGCGTCGGCCAGGTAATCGATCGGAGCGAACTCCTCCTCGCCGGCATCTGCCCGCCCTTCGAGCGCAACGTCCCCGCCCGACAACCGCGTTTCCATCTCCGCGACCTCTTGTGGCTTCACGTTCAGGTCGCGCGCCACGCCCTCGATCTGATCGGGGGACATCGTCCCGAGGCCCGGCTTCATGCTGCGCAGGTTGAAGAACAGCTTGCGCTGAGCCTTGGTCGTCGCCACTTTCACGAGGCGCCAGTTCTTCAGGATGTACTCGTGGATTTCGGCCTTGATCCAGTGCAGCGCGAACGAAACCAGTCGCACGCCGCGCTCCGGGTCGAAGCGCTTGACGGCTTTCATCAGCCCGATGTTGCCTTCCTGGATCAGGTCCGCGTGCGGCAGGCCATAGCCCAGGTAGTTGCGGGCGACGGCGACTACCAGCCGAAGGTGCGACATGACAAGCCGGCCGGCAGCGTCGAGGTCCTCGCTTTCCCGGTAGTTCCGGGCTAGGCGCAACTCTTCTTCCGGCGTCAGCATCGGTACGCGGTTGACTGCCTGGATGTAGGCATCAATGCTGCCGACGTTGCCCGGATGAAGCGCCAACGCACGCGGACTGAACGGAACCAGCGCGTTTGCGGCAGAAGCGGTCGCTCTTGTCACGTATTTAACCTCCTTGCATAAAAATGTTAGCACTCTCCCTGCTCGAGTGCTAAGCAATTAGATACCGGTGCATCCAAGGAGTTCAATCCCGACGATCCATGTCGACTATGTTTCGGGAAAACGATGATGAAGGGTGTGAGTGCACACTCACATCACGTTGCACGCGGAACTACCGACCGGTAAGAGCAGTCCGTGCGCCGACGACGCCCACCAACCAGCCTATAAGTGCTGCCCCGATCAAGACCGCCAGCACGAACAGGGGTTCCGGGCCGGGCAACATGAATTGATTGCCGTACAGGGCCGTCAGAGCAGCGAGCGGAGCCCTCAGGACGGCGTGGGCGAGATGCACGGCGCCAACTGCCAGGCCGGCAGCGAGCAGCAAGGTAAGGGCCGCGCTGTACGCATAGGGCCGGACGATGAACCGAGGCGTTGCTCCCACCAACCGCAGTACCGCGACCTCGTCCACCCGCGTTCCGGCGTGGAGGCGCACTGTGCCGATCAGGATCAGGGCTACCAGCAGAGCCACCAGCCCCCCGACCAACGCGATGCCGGTGGCGGTCAGCCGTCCGATGGCGAGGAGTTTCCGGTACCAGTCGAGGTCGCTGCGAACGGCCTCGACGAGAGGCCAGCCACGAACGCCGGCGACGACCCTCTCGATGGCCTCGGCCTCGACCGGCAGGCCAAGGCGGGCGATCAACACGTCCGGCAGCGGATTCGGGCCCAGTTCCGCCGGCGTGCTCGCGAACCCGGACTTCTTGATCAACTCCCCGAGCGCCGCGTCCTTGGGCCGCAGCATGACGCCGGTGATTCCTGGCAACTGCTCCAGTCTCCCCTTCACGGCTTCGACTTCCCTGGGCGACGCCCGCGCGGCCAGGAAGACGCTGATCTCCGGGGCGGGCTGCACTCGCGAGAGTGCGGGCCAGGCCGCCCATCCGATGCTGGCCATCGTCAGTGGCAACGCCAGGGCGATGCCGGCCAGGAGGACGCCGAGGAGGAATGCGAGCGGGCGGTCACGCACCATCGCGAGCGCGCGGCCGAACGCATACCGCTGGTCGGCGAACAGACTCAAGTCGTCACCCGGCCAGCGTCGATAAGCATCACTCGCGCGCGCGCCGGCAACGGCACGGCCTCGCCATGGGTCGCCATCAGCACCGTCACGCCAGCGATGGCGAACTGCTCGAGCAGCTGCAGCAGCTGCGAGGCGCCCTGGTGATCGACGTGCGCAGTTGGCTCATCGGCCAGGATGAGCGCCGGCCGGTTGACGATGGCGCGCGCAAGGGCGACGCGCTGCTGCTCGCCGCCCGACAGCGCGTTCGGCGGGACACCAGCTGCCGCCGGGTCGAGCCCGACGCGCGACATCGCGGCCCGTGCTCGCTCGAGGGCGGCAGTGCGCGAAAGGCCGGCCGCCAGCGCCGGGAGCGCGACGTTGTCGAGCACCGGGCGGTCGTTCAGGAGGAGCGGGTTCTGCAGCACCACACCAAGGGAACGGCGCAGGAACGGCAGCGCCTTCCGGCGCATCCGCGCGAGATCCTCGCCTGCAACGGTGAGTCGTCCGCCGCTCGGAGTCTCGAGCCCGCAGATGAGACGAAGGATCGTCGACTTCCCGGCGCCCGACGGACCGGTGAGCAGGACGAACTCGCTGCGATCCAGCGTGAAGGTCGCTTCGGCCAGCGCCACCCGGCCACTGTCGTAGCGCTTCGTGACGCGATCGAACGACACGAGGGCGGGGGAAGCGGCAGTCGAGGGTGCTGTATTCATCGGTCATGCGCAGCGCGGGCGCGGATTGTACGGAGCGCGGGATCGACCGATGCCCGGTTCACGCGAGCCCGACGAGCGCATCGGCGAAGTCGCGAGCCACGAAGGGCTGCAGGTCGTCGATCGCCTCTCCGACTCCGATGAACAGGATCGGCAGCGGGTCCTGCCGCCGCGACGCCACGATGGCCGCCAGCACACCGCCCTTCGCGGTGCCGTCGAGCTTGGTCACGACGAGACCGGTCAATCCGACGGCGTCGTCGAACGCCCTGACCTGGGCGAGGGCGTTCTGTCCGTTGGTGCCGTCGATGATGAGGATCACTTCGTGGGGGGCGCCGGGCAGGGCCTTGTCCTGAGCGCGCTTCACCCGCTTCAGCTCCTCCATCAGATGGGCTTGCGTCGGCAGGCGGCCGGCGGTGTCGGCGATCAGCACGTCGACGTTGCGGGCCTTGGCGGCCGAGACCGCATCGAAGACAACCGCGGCGGGGTCGCCTCCACTCTGCGCGATCACCTCGACGTTGTTGCGCGCGCCCCAGATCGCGAGCTGCTCGCGCGCTGCTGCACGGAACGTGTCTCCGGCCGCGAGCAGCACCGACTTGCCCTGTCCCGCGAACCACTTGGCGAGCTTGCCGATCGACGTCGTCTTGCCCGCGCCGTTCACGCCCGCGACCATCACCACGAGCGGACGACCTTTCGTGAAGTCGAAACGACCTTCGGACGGGGCCAGCAGCTTCTCGAGCTCGTCCCGCAGAGCCAGGCGAGCCTCCTCCTGCGTCTTGAGCCCCGCGAGCTTGATGCGCTGGCGCAGTGCCTCGATCAGGCTCGCCGACGTCGTCACCCCGACGTCGGCGCCGATCAGCGCCATCTCGAGCTCCTCGAGGAAGGTCTCGTCGACGACGCCGCCGGAGAAGAGTCCGACGATGTTGACCCGGGTCTTGGTCAGTCCCTGCTTGAGGCGGGCAAGCCAGCCGCCGTTGGAGCCGGCACCGGAAGCGGGGCTTATCATCGGACGATGCGGGGGAAGCGTGTCGAGGGGAAACCGGTTGAAGCCGGGAGGCGGCAGCGCGACGCGCGTGCGACGCGAACTGGCGAGGGCAGTGTATCAAAGGCCATGCGTCCATCGGCCCGATTTGCCGGCGCGCCGGCGCAGGTCCGCATCATCGGTGGAAGCTGGAAACGTACGCCCCTGCCGGTCGCCTCGGCGCCAGGCTTGCGTCCGTCACCCGACCGCGTGCGCGAGACTGCCTTCAACTGGATTGCGCACCTCGTCCCTGAGCTGTCCGCAGTGCGCGGTCTCGACCTCTTCGCGGGTACCGGCGCGCTCGGATTCGAGCTGGCGTCGCGCGGAGCTTCGGAGGTCGTCCTGGTCGAACGCAACGCTGCGTTGGCGGCGCAACTCGAGCGGACGCGCCAGAAGCTTGCGGCCGGTGGCGTGCGGATCGTGGTCGGAGACGCTCTGGCGATCGTGCGTACTTTCCTTGAGCGAAGCTTCGAGATCGTCTTTCTCGACCCCCCATTTGACTCGGACCTGCTCGGTCCGGCCATCGATGCGGCCGCAAGGCTAGTCACGGACACGGGCCTGGTCTATGTCGAAAGCGGAGCGCCGCTGCCGGCGGACGCGCCGATGCCTTGCGGTCTGCGCGTCATCCGCGCGAGCCGGGCGGGCCAGGTGCACTTTCACCTGCTGCAGAGGGCATAATCGCCGCGGCCGCGCCAGCCGCGGGCCGGGAGAACAAGAATGGTGATTGCGGTCTACCCCGGGACGTTCGATCCGCTGACGCGTGGCCACGAAGACCTCGTGCGGCGCGCGGCGGGCCTGTTCACAAAGCTCGTCGTCGGTGTTGCCGACAGCCGGGCCAAGAGCCCTTTCTTCACGCTGGACGAGCGCATCTCGATCGCGCGCGAAGTGCTGTCGCACTATCCCAACGTGGAAGTTGCGGGGTTTCGTGGACTGCTGAAGGATTTCGTCCGCGACCAGAACGCGCGGGTCATCGTTCGAGGGCTGCGCGCCGTGTCGGACTTCGAGTACGAGTTCCAGATGGCCGGCATGAACCGGTACCTCCTGCCGGACGTCGAGACGATGTTTCTCACGCCCTCCGACCAGTACCAGTTCATCTCGGGCAGCATCGTGCGGGAGATCGCGCAGCTCGGCGGCGACGTCAGCAAGTTCGTCTTCCCGTCCGTCGAGAAGTGGCTCAACGCCAAGCTCGCGCAGATGGGATCGAGCGCCCACGACGCCGGCTAGGCCGCCGCAGCGGATCCGGCCCCATCGCGGCATGCCGCCGCGGGTCAGAAGCGGAAGGTGATCTCGACGGGATCGCCGACGCCCAGCGTGGCGCCTGCGCCCTGCGTCACGATGCCGTTGACGCCGAACGTGATGCCCCCGGCTTCCGCGTTGTTCCGGTAGCTCGCGAGAGTGTCGCCCGGTTCGTCGCCCTGTTCGCCCAGCGCCGGATCCACGCTCGGAACGGTGCAACGAACGCATGGCCGCACGAGCTCGATCTCCGCATCGCCGACTCTCACCGTGCGCGCGTAGTCCTCGTCGAACGCTTCGACGCCATCGAGCACGATGTTCGGCCGGAATCGCTCGATGCCTGCCGGCGCGAGGCCCTTCGCCTGCAGCCTCGCGTTGAGGTCGGCGAGCGAGGCTTCGCTCGTGACCAGCAAGGCAAAGGCGTCGGCGAACTTGTAGGGCGCCTCCGTGGCGCCCGTGTACTTGCGCCTGGAGATCCGTCGTGCGAGCGGATCGAACCGCATCAGGCGTGCACGCCGGCCGAGGAAGTCCGTGATCCAGCGATCGGCCACGTCGCCCTGCGTGACGGCGTCGATCTCGTCGTCCCAGACCTGGATCCTGACGACGTCGCCCTCGGAGGCGAACGGAACCTCGAGCTTCAGCATTCCGGGCGCCGACAGCCGCAGGCAGGACCCTGCGAGGGCGGTTTCAACGAGGGCCATGCGCGGGAGTTCACGCTGGCTGAGGAACTCCCCGTGGTCGTCCACGATCACCCACTCGCGGTCGCCGATGCCATCGAACTCCAGCCCGGTCGACGCCAGCCGGGCAGAGCGCAGCGCCACTCCGCGGCACCCCTTGACTGGGTAGAGCAGCAGACGGGAAATGACCGCGGCCATGTTCGGTTCGGGGCGTGGTGGAAGCACTGCAGTATCCCACGCGCCCGCGCGCGTCCGGCGCGTCTGCGCGTGCGCCCCGGCCTGCCTAGACGTTGAACCGGAAGTGCATCACATCGCCGTCGTGGACGACGTAGTCCTTGCCTTCCAGCCGCATCCGGCCCGCTTCCTTCGCGCCTGCCTCGCCCTTGTGGTGGACGTAGTCGTCGAAGGCGATCGTCTCCGCGCGGATGAAGCCCTTTTCGAAGTCGGTATGGATCACGCCGGCAGCCTGCGGCGCAGTTGCACCCTGGACCACCGTCCAGGCCCGGACCTCCTTGGGGCCCGCGGTGAAGTAGGTCTGCAGGCCGAGCAGGGTGTAGGCGGCGCGCGCGACCCGGTTCAGGCCCGGCTCTTCCATGCCCATGTCGGCGAGAAAGACGCGCTTGTCCTCGTCGGGCATGTCGGCGATCTCCGCCTCGACCTTGGCGCACACGGCGACCACCGGGGCACCCTCCCGCGCGGCGTGCGTCCGTACCTGCTCGAGCAGCGGGTTGTTCTCGAAGCCAAGCTCCTCGACGTTCGCGACATACATCGTCGGCTTCGCGGTCAGCAGGAAGAGCGGGGCCAGGATGGCGCGTTCCTCCGGGTAGAGATCGACGCTGCGCACCGGGCGCGCCTCGTTCAGGGCTGGCTGGATCTTCTCGAGCACGTCGACCAGGCGCTTCGCTTCCTTGGCGTCCGGGCCCTGTCCGGTCTTCGCGACCTTGCTGTACTTGGCCAGTTGCTTGTCGACCGTCTGCAGGTCGGCCAGCGCAAGTTCGGTGTCGATGACCTCGATGTCGGATACCGGGTCGACCTTGCCGGACACGTGCACGATGTTCGGGTCGTCGAAGCAGCGCACGATGTGCGCGATCGCATCGCACTCGCGGATGTTCGCCAGGAACTTGTTGCCCAGTCCTTCGCCCTTGCTGGCTCCGGCGACCAGCCCCGCGATGTCGACGAACTCGACCGTGGCCGGGATGACCTTCTCGGGCTTCGCGATGGCCGCCAATGCGGTTAGCCGCGGATCGGGCACCTCGACGATTCCGACGTTCGGATCGATCGTGCAGAACGGGTAGTTCTCGGCCGCGATGCCGGCCTTGGTGAGCGCGTTGAAGAGCGTCGACTTGCCGACGTTCGGCAACCCGACGATGCCGCATTTCAATGACATGGGAGGAACCTTGCGCGACGCGCCGGAAGGGGCGCAGAAGTGGGATTATCGCAAGCTCGCGCCCCTTCCCGGAGCAGCCATGGACATCCGTCTGCGAGAGATCACCCGCGAGACTGTCACCCCGGTCATCAAGCTGGATGCGGGGGACGACGGCATGCAGGTAGCGCCGAACGCGGTCTCGATCGCGCAGGCCTATTTCCAGAAGGAGGCCTGGTTCCGCGCGATTCATGCGGGTGACACGCTGGTCGGATTCGTCATGCTGTTCGACCCGACGCTCGTCGAACAGCCGAGCGAGCCGGACTTCTTCCTGTGGCGCTTGATGATCGACAAATCCCACCAGGGCCAGGGCTACGGCGCGGCGGCGGTGGAAGCGCTGGTGGACCACGTGCGGACGCGACCGGGAGCCCGCCGGCTGCTGGTGTCGCACATGAAGACCGCCGAGCGGCTGGGCCGGTTCTACGGCTCGCTCGGCTTCGTCTACACGGGCGCTGAGGACAGTGGCGAACTCGTGATGGAACGCCCGCTCTGATCAGAGCGGCCGGGCGATCGTGGGGTCGGGCGACTGCAGCCAGCGCATCGCCGCCTCGGCGAACCGCTCGGATTCTGCGATCGCCCGCTCCCAGGCGGCGACGCGCCCTGCATGATCCAGGCCGTAGCGATGGAAATCGTTGCGGTCGGGGAGCCTCCGGTGGGGCAGGCGGTCCAGCATGCGCTGCGATGGCGCGATCAGTACGACGCTTGCCAGCCAGTGATGGCGTCGCGGGCGCCGCCACGGCAGGAACTTGTCGAGCCAGCCCGGCGTGACGTGGGGCACGAAGTGTGGATACAGAACGATGCCGTCGAAGCGGTCGTACGGCAGCAGAAGGTGGTAATCGATCAACCCGCCGTCCCAGTACTCGCCGGCAGGGGCCGCCGGCACGTCGCGGACCGGATCGCAGACCAGCGGGATGGACCCGGATGCAAGCAGCGCGTCCTCGACGTTCTGGTCCGTCAGCGGCACTTGCGTCAGCCCGAACGCGTCGAAGGCCGGCGCCAGCCGCGACGGACCGCCCGCGTGAAAGACGACGCGTTCCAGATGGCGCGCCAGCCAGCCTCGAGCGGCGGCATTGGCGAGCGCCGCGCGACCGAAGGCGAGCCTCGATTGATCGCCGGCCAGCGCTCCGCGCGCGCGGGCGGTGATCACCGACAGGGCGGCACCGTCGCGCAACACAGGGCCGGCCAGGCCGAACACCGAATGCGCCAGACCCCGGCATACCGTGGCGACCTGCGCCGGAGAGGGGTGCTCCGCGTAGTTCTGCTCGCGCACGTAGGCATGCTGCAGGCGGTCGAGAGCGGCGTGCGGGTCCCGCTGCGCGAGGCAGGCCATCCTCCACGCGCCGATCGAAGCGCCGATGAATTCGACGCCGCGCATGCGCGGGAGCCACTCCGCCGCGAGCAGGCGGTCGAAGGGCAGCAGGGCCAGTCCCTTCGGTCCTCCGGCGGCTGCGGGTATGCATCTGATGTGCTCAGGAGCGAGTCCGTCGCGCTCGAGCTGGAGGCGGGCACGGGCTCCAAGGCGGATGTCGAGCAGGTCGAACACGGGCAAGCGGCGGACGAGGAACGGAGCGAGTCTGCGCTATCCGTGCTGGAACGGGGCGACCGCAGTCACGATCTCAGCGCGTATGCAGCCTCAGCATCGCCGCTTCGTACTTTCCGGCGACGAGCAGGTCGACCACGCACTGTGCGCGCTCGACGGCTGCATCGATCAAGGGCAACTCGTCCTTGCGCGGCCTGTGCAGCACGAAGTCGGCGACGTCCTGCTCGAGTTGCAGCGTGCGCGGATGGCCGATGCCGATGCGCAGCCGCCAGAACTCGGGGGTCGAAAGCCGCGCCTGCGTGTCCTTCAGCCCGTTGTGCCCGGCGGTGCCGCCGCCGAGCTTCAGCTTGACGCTGCCGGGCGGAAGGTCGAGTTCGTCGTGCGCCAGCAGGATCTGGTGCGGCAGGATCTTGTAGAAAAGCGCCAGGGCGACGACTGCCTGCCCCGAACGGTTCATGTACGTGGTCGGCTTCAGCAGCCACAGCTCGCTGCCGCCAATCTTCGCCCGCGCGACGTCACCGTGAAACTTGCGCTCGTGGGCGAAGCGCGCGCCGGCATCGTTCGCGACCGCGTCAGCGAACCAGAAGCCGGCGTTGTGGCGCGTGTCCTCGTATTCGGGTCCGGCGTTGCCGAGCCCGACGATGAGGCGAATGCGCGCGCTGTGGTCGATGCCGTCGCTCATGGGGAAATGAAAAGGCCCGCTGCCAAGCATCGGCAACGGGCCGGATTGTGCCGCAGCGGCCGTTCGGCCGACGCGGCGCCGCCCTCAGGCGGCCTATTTCTTCTTGTCGCCGCCCTTGGCTTCCTTGCCGCCCTTGGCTGCCTCGGCCGCCGGGGCTGCCGGGGCCTTCTGGGCCGTGGCCGGGACGTCGGCCGATGCGGGAGCTGCCACAACCGCCTCCTCCTCCGCGGTCTCGCCGTGCGTGCTGACCGCGACGACGACCGGGTTCTCCTTGCCCTTGAGCACCGGCGTGACACCTGCCGGCAGTTTCAGGTCGAGCACCCGCACCGTCTCGTGGGCGTTGAGCCCGGAGAGATCGACCTCGATGAACTCCGGCAGGTCCTTCGGCAGGCAGGCCACGTCGATGTCCGACAGCACGTGGCTGATCAGGCCGCCGGAGACCTTCACCGCCGGCGAATTCTCCTGTCCAGTGAAGTGCAGCGGCACCCGCATGTGGATCTTCTGGTCCTCCGCGACACGCTGGAAGTCGATGTGCAGCACCTGCGGCTTGTACGGGTGCATCTGGAAGGCGCGCAGCAGCACGCGCTCGCTGTTGCCGTCCAGGTCCATGTCGAGAATCGATGCATGGAACTTCTCCTTGCGCAGCGCGTGGAAGAGATCGTTGTGGTCGACCTCGATCGCCTGCGCGTCCGCCTTGCCGCCATAAAGCACACCCGGCACCTTGCCGGTGTGGCGCAGACGGCGGCTCGCACCCGTTCCCTGCGCGCTACGTTTGGTTGCTACGACTTTCATCTGCTTCTCCAGTTATGGCAGCGGACCGCGACCAGTCACCACTGCCGTTCAATCGACGCAGATCGCCTGCGTCGCGAGGCAACGAACCATTTCGTTGCCTTTGCTTCTAGAGGACCGGCTGGTTCGACCGGCGGTCCCCTTCTGATCATGCGGACAACAGCAGGGTGGCGCTCCCTTGCCCGGCTTCACTCGATGAACAGCGAACTCACCGAATCCTCGCGCGCGATGCGCGAAATCGTCTCGCCCAGCAGCGCCGCACACGACAGCTGCCGGATTTTGGCGCACGACCGCGCGTCGTCCGACAGCGGGATCGTGTCCGTGACGACCAGTTCGTCCAGCACCGAACCGGCGATCCGCTCCGCCGCCTTGCCCGACAGCACCGGATGCGTTGCGTAGGCCATCACGCGCTGCGCGCCGCGCTCGCGCAGCGCCTGCGCGGCCTGGCACAGCGTGTTCGCCGTGTCGACCATGTCGTCCATGATCACGCAGTTGCGCCCCTCGACTTCGCCGATGATGTGCATCACCTCGGCGACGTTGGCGCGCGGGCGTCGCTTGTCGATGATGGCGAGTTCCGCGTCCATCCGCTTCGCGATCGCGCGCGCCCGCACGACGCCGCCGACGTCCGGCGACACCACGACCAGGTTGTCGTAGTTGTGCTTCCAGATGTCGCCCAGCAGGATCGGGGCCGCGTAGATGTTGTCGACCGGGATGTCGAAGAACCCCTGGATCTGGTCGGCGTGCAGGTCCATCACCAGCACGCGGTTGATGCCCGCGACCTGCAGCATGTTGGCGACCACCTTGGCGCTGATCGCCACCCGTGCGCTGCGCGGCCGCCGGTCCTGCCGCGCATACCCGAAGTACGGAATGGCGGCGGTGATGCGTCCGGCCGATGCGCGCTTCAGCGCATCGGCCATGATCATCAGTTCCATCAGGTTGTCGTTGGTGGGCGAGCACGTGGACTGCAGCACGAAGACGTCCTTGCCGCGCACGTTCTCGAACAGTTCCACCATCACTTCGCCGTCGGAGAACCGCGACACCTGGGCCTTGCCGAGGCGGATGTTCAGGTGCTGTGCCACGGCCTGGGCAAGACGCGGATTCGCGTTGCCCGTGAACACCATCAGGTTGTCAGGGACCAGCAAGGCCATGGCATCACCGCGTTCGCGGCTCCCTGTGCTGCGGCTCACGCCGGGCACCCTGCGCGCCGCCAGCCGCTCCGGCGCGCGCGTTCATCAAAAGACTCGCCGCAACGACGAGCGACACCTGCGTCGCTCGCCGGCATCAATGACATTACGGCGGTCGCAATTGCCCGCCTGCCGGCGGACACCTCAGGTAGATGGCTGGGGAGGAAGGATTCGAACCCTCGAATGGCGGAATCAAAATCCGCTGCCTTAACCAGCTTGGCGACTCCCCAGCGCTGAAACCAGTGCTGCTACTGCCGTGCCCACTGCAGCGAACGCCTCACCATGCCGCGAGCGGGTGTTCGCTCAATCCTCGCACCGCCCAGCGTTGCCATTGGGACGGGCACTCAGCCAGCGCCTCGGACGCGCGGTCCTCCGAGGTGGTCGGCACGAAGACCGCACTGCCCGATCCCGTCATTCGCGCTGCTCCGTGGCGGCACAGCCGCTGAAGAGCGAGGTCGATATCGGGGAACCGGCGCCTTGCGACCGCTTCGAGGTCGTTGGCGCCAAAAAGTGCTTGCGGAAAGCGTCCGGCTGCAGCAGAAAAGTCCGACATTTTCGTGGGTTTGGTATTTCGTGTCAAACCGGGGTCGCCGAAGATTTCCTTTGTCGAAACATGCACTTGGGGCCAGACGACGGCGTACCAGGCGGCTGGGGTCGGCACGGCCTGCAATTGTTCGCCCACGCCTTCGGCAAACGCGTTGCTGCCGTGCAGGAAGAAGGGCACGTCGGCCCCCAGCGGCAGCGCGCACGCCGCGAGTTCGGCACGCGACAGCCCGAGGTCCCAGAGCCGGTTCAGCGCGATCAGCGCCGTCGCCGCGTCCGACGATCCGCCGCCCATGCCGCTGCCTGCGGGAATTCTCTTGGCGACCCGCAGTGTGGCGCCCCAGCGCGCGCCCGTTGCCGATTGCAATGCGCGCGCTGCCCGGACCACGAGGTCGTCCTCGACAGGCCCAAGCAGGTCGCCCTCGCGCACGATCCGCCCGTCTCCGCGGCGCTCGAAGTCGAGCCAGTCCGCGAGTTCGATCAGCTGGAAGACGGTCTGCAGCGTGTGGTATCCGTCGGCCCGCCGGCCCGTCACGTGCAGGAACAGGTTCAGCTTGGCGGGGGCGGGAAGTCCGAGCAGCAACTCCATGATTCCGATGTTAGTCGTGCGCCGAGCGAGTCCGCGTGGGGACGGTGCCGTGCCGAACCTGAACGCGTCCCGGGGTCGTCCGTGTCAACCGGCCGGATCGTCCATCACCAGCCGCAGCACGACGGCCGGTGCCGGCGGCGAAGCCGCCCGCTCGAGCACCATCCGGCGGGGGCGGCGGGTGCCGTCGAAGTAATCGGCCAGCGTGACGATCCAGCCATCCTGTTCGATCAGGGTCGGACGGTCTCCGCTGCGCTCGACGCGCGCAAAGCGAGCGGGTGCCGGTCGACCCTCGATCCAGTCCGACAGGCCGGAAACGGGCAGCCGCCACCCGAGCAGCTGCTCGGTCAGCGCATCCGGGTTATCGCCCCGCACCTCCTGCATCTGTGGCCCCGTGGCTCGGGCACCGTCCGGGCCGACCTCGATGCGGGCCATCGTGGTCCCGAGCGGAGTGGCGAGATCGATCGTCTGCCGGGCACCGCGGACTTCGAGGCTGAAGCGTCCGGACACGCTTTCACGTCGCTCGCCTTGCGTGGCGACCGCGGAGAAGCGCCCTGAGTACGCTCGGTCGGCCGGCGCTTGCGGCGTGGCGCAGCCCGCAACCAGCAGGATCCAAACGCACGGGAGCAGGAGCCGTCGCAGCCCGCCAGCCGGCCGGTGTCGCAGTGGCGGCAGGACAACCATGGCTACAGCGAGATGCGAAGGCGGGCGATGGTCGACTTCAGCAACTCGTTGCCGGGTTCCTGCGAGCGCACTTCGCGCAGCAGCTTGCGCGCCGCATCCTTCTCGCCTGCCGTCCAGAGCACTTCCGCGAGATGGATCGTCACCTCGGGCTCCGGCTTCGCGTTGTAGGCCCGTTGCAGGTAATCGCGCGCCAGCTTCAGGTCTCCCATCCGGAAGTAAACCCAGCCGAGCGAGTCGAGTATGTAGGCATCGTCCGGACTCAACTGCTGCGCTTTCTGGATGAGCTGGAGCGCCTCGGGAAGCCGCATGTTCCGGTCGGCGAGCGTATATCCGAGCGCGTTGTAGGCGTGCGCGTGATCGGGCTTCAGCTCGATCACGCGGCGCAGGTGCCTTTCCATCTCCGGCAGGCGATTCGTCTTCTCGGCCGCCATCGCCGTGTCGTAGAGCAGCGCCAGGTTGTCCGGGCTCTTCGCAAGAGCCTGCGACAGCAGGGCGTACGACTCCTCGTCGCGTCGCGCGTCGCGCAGCAGCTGCGCCTCGGCAAGGATCAGCTGCACCCGTTCCTCGTCCGACTGTGGCTTGACGTCGTGAAGGACCTTGCGCGCTTCATCGAGCCGCTGCATCTTGGCCAGCACCAGCGCTTCCCGTACTCGCGCCGGCAGGTACTCTTCGCCGCCCTCGATCATGCGCAGCCACTTCAGCGCCTCGGCGTACTGCTTCTCGTCTTCGGCGAGCTGGGCGAGGTTCAGGTAAGCGCCATCGGCGTCGCGCTCCTCGTTGCCGGGTTCCTCCAGGAGGGCGAGGTAGCGCTCAAGGTAGGAACGGGCGTCGGCCCGCAGGTTGCCCTGCAGCGACAGCAGCGCCATCGAGTAGACGAGATCGGGATTCTTCGGGTCCGCCTTCAGCAGTCGGTCGAACTGGACGCGTGCGGCGTCGTACTGCCGGTCGGCGATCAGCATCCGCGCATAGGCCAGCCGGCCCTCGGCGGAGTTCGGGTTGCGCTCGACGAAACTCGCGAGCAGCGCGAGGGCTCCGGGTCGGTCGCTCGCCTGCATGTACTGCGCCGCGGTGAGCGCCGCGCGCTCGGAATCGGGCGCCAGCCTGACCGCGGCTTTCGCTTCCTCGATGGCACGGTCGCTCAGCCCGGCCGCGTGTGCGCCGTTGGCGAGTACGAGACGCACTTCCGGCGTCTTGCCATAGGGCTCCGCGAGGCGCTCCAGCAGCACGAAGGCGCCGGCACGGTCCTGGCTGCGGGTCAGCGCGCGCTGGATCCTGGACAACTCGTCGGCCGGCCGCGCTGCACCCTTCAGCTGCTCGCTGAACAGCACATAGGCTTCGTTGAAACGACCGCTCGCGGCTTCGAGCATCGCAAGCGACTGGCTCGCCTCGGTGGAGCCGGGTGCGAGCTCGTGCCACAGGCGCGCGGCCTCACGGCTCTCGGTCAGCGCACGGCCCTGCAGTCCGAGTTCGGTCGCGCGGCGCGCCAGGCGGGGGTCGCGCGTTTCGGCCGCCAGTTTCAGGTAGACCGCGTAGGCCGTGCCGATCTCGCCACGCTGGGCCGCGACCTCGGCCGCCATCAACTGGTACAGCAGGGCTCCCGACAAGTCGACGTCGGGGGCCGCCTCTGCCGCGGGTGCCGCCGGCTCCGCGCCGGCGACTGGCGCAGGGGGAGCGGCGACGGGCTTCGGGGCCGCTGCGGGCGTGACGGGGATGGCGCAACCTAGAATCGCCATGGTGGCCGCGGCGGCGAGCACGCGCACGCCAGACGCGAGGAACGACACGAGGCGGATCGGGATTGCGGGCATCAGAAAGGCCATGGCGGCGAGCAACGGCCGATGGCGGGCGGCGATGGGGACACAGTGCACATTAACAGAACGACGAACGGCTGATCGCGGGGATTGTCGTGCCTGAATTACCCGAAGTCGAAGTCACGCGGCGGGCCCTCGCCCCTCACGTCGAGGGCCGCGTTGTCGAGGGCGCGGTCGTTCGCGATCGCCGGCTGCGCTGGCCCGTGCCCGCCGACCTGGTGAAGCGCGTGCGCGGGCAACAGGTCGAGCGCCTGGACCGGCGCGGTAAGTATCTGCTCTGGCGGTTCGCGCGTGGCGTACTGATCTCCCATCTCGGCATGTCGGGCGTATGGAGAGTGCTGCCGCGGGCCGAAGGCATTCCCGCTCCCGGGCGACATGACCACGCCGACCTGCTGTTCGCCCTGGACTGCGTCAGGCTGACCGACCCACGGCGCTTTGGCGCACTGCTGTGGCACCGGGCTGCGGACGGCCCGGTGGAGTTCCATCCTCTGCTGGCCGGCCTCGGCGTCGAGCCATTCGATCCGGCGTTCACCGGCGCCCTTCTGCACCGCGGAACGCGCGGCCGTTCGGCCGCCATCAAGCAGGTGCTGCTGGCAGGTGACATCGTCGTCGGCGTCGGCAACATCTACGCATCGGAGAGCCTGTTCCGCGCTCGTATCAACCCCCGGCTCTCCGCGCATCGGCTTGGGCCCGCCCGTTGCGATCGGCTGGCCGGTGCGATCCGGGAGGTGCTTGCCGAAGCCATCGCTGTCGGTGGCAGCACGCTTCGCGACTTCGTCGGCGCGGATGGCGCCGAGGGCTACTTCATGCTCGACGCCTTCGTGTACGAACGGGCCGGACAGCCGTGCCGTGTCTGCGGGGGGACGATCGCGCGCATCGTGCAGGGGCAGCGCGCCACCTATTACTGCCGCCGCTGCCAGAGCCGGTAGCCGGCTCCGGTCGGCGGAAGTCACGCGCGAATCGGGCCTTGATTCTGCGTTCACGAGGCTGTGCCGCCGCTGGGGCGCGTGCTATAGATTGGCCTTGGCGCCGTGTGTCCGGTCGGCGCGATCCGGTGTGACGATGGCCCCCCTGGCGTCCCGATTCGAGGAATACGGAAACTGGCGCGATTCGCTTGCGAAGGCGATCGTCGACCTGCGCCAATGGATGAGCGAGACGCAGCTCCTGGAGGGGGATGCCGCGCGGCGGCTGGAATTCGCCCTCGACCGCCTCGCCGAAGACAAGCTCGTCATCGCATTCGTTGCCGAGTTCTCGCGCGGCAAGTCTGAGCTGATCAACGCCATCTTCTTTGCCGACTACGGCAAGCGCATCCTGCCTTCATCGGCTGGCCGCACCACGATGTGCCCGACCGAGTTGCTGTACGACGAGACGCTGCCGCCGTGCATTCGGGCGCTGCCCATCGAGACCCGCAGCCGGCGTGGCTCGACCTCGGACTTCAAGCGGATGACGAGCGAGTGGAAGGTGTTCCCGCTCGATACGGCTTCGACCGACGGCATGCTCGACGCCTTCAAGATGGTCGCCGAGACGGTGCGGGTGCCGGTCGACGAGGCCCGCGGTTACGGTCTGTTCGACGGCGACGACCCCGACCAGGCGGTTGCGGTCGACAAGCACGGCACCATCGAGATCTCGAAGTGGCGGCACGCGGTCATCAACTTCCCGCACCCGCTGCTGAAGCACGGTCTCGTGATCCTCGATACGCCGGGACTCAACGCCATCGGCACCGAGCCCGAGCTGACGCTGTCGCTCGTGCCCAACGCACATGCCGTGCTGTTCGTGCTCGCAGCCGATACCGGCGTCACGAAGAGCGACCTGGACGTCTGGCGTCACGTGGTGGGCGATGCGGGACACCGCAACCACATCGCGGTGCTCAACAAGATCGATGGCCTGTGGGACGCGCTGAAGACGCCGGGCGAGATCGAGCGCGAAGTGCGGCGGCAGGTACATGCGGTCGCCGCAACCCTGGACCTCGAGCCGGTGCGCGTGTTCCCGGTTTCCGCGCAGAAGGGACTGGTCGCCAAGGTGCAGGGCGACGAGCGGCTGCTCGAGGCGAGCCGCCTGCCCCTGCTGGAAGAGGCGCTGATCGAACTGCTGGTGCCTGCCAAGCAGAAGATCGTGCGCGACCAGACGGTCATGGCGGCGGAGCGGGTTGCCGCCGAGACCAGGCAGGCACTTGCCGCCAGGGAACGCGGCGTGATCGAGCAGTTGTACGAACTGCGCTCGCTGCAGGGCAAGAACCAGAGCTCGATCGAGCGCATGACGCGGCGCGCGTACGGCGAGCAGCGCGAGTTCGAGGAAGTGGTCCGCAAGATCGTCGCCGCCCGGCTCGTGCTGTCGCGCCTGTCGGAGGAACTGTTCGCGCCGCTGCGCGTCAGTGCCCTGCGCGAGCACGTGCTGGCGACGCGGCGCCGGATGAAGAACAGCCAGCTGTCGCCACAACTGGCGGCAGCGGTGAAGGCCTATTTCGCCGGGCTGCGCGAGATGCTGCGCTCGGCGAACGCCAAGACGCTGGAAATCGAGCAGATGGTGATCGGCGTGCAGCGCCGGTTCGCCGAGGAACTGGGCTGGAGCCTGTCGCCACCGATGACGTTCTCGCTCGACACATACATCGCCGACGTGGAACGGGCCGAGGCGGCCTACCGATCGCAGTTCGGCGCGCTGGCCGTGCTCACGACCGACAAGTGGGCGCTGATGCAGCGCTTCTTCGACACCGTGGTGTCGAAGTCGCGCGAGATCTTCTCTGCCGCGGAGCGCGACACGGAGGCGTGGGTCAAGTCGCTGCTGCCGCCGATCGAGATGCAGGTGCGCGAGCAGCGGGCGCAGTTGAAGAAGCGTGCGGAGTCGGTCGGGAAGATCCGCGACGCGCAGGGCTCGCTCGACGACCGCATCACCGAACTCGAGGAGGTCCTGGAGGATGCGCAGGGCAAGCTCGCCGTGCTGCGGCAGCTGTCCGAGCGCATCCGCGACATCGGCGCGCGGGCGCGCGTCGACGACGTGGCCAACGAAGAGGCGCTCGCGGCGTAGGTGGCCCGCTCATCCTCCGCTGGCGCCTTCGCCGGCCGCGTGATCCGGTGGCAGCGCGCGCACGGCCGCCGCGACCTGCCGTGGCAAGGCGGACGCGATCCCTATCGAATCTGGGTCTCCGAGGTCATGCTGCAGCAGACCCAGGTCGCCGCGGCGATTCCCTATTACCTGCGCTTCGTGCACCGCTTCCCGGACGTGCGGGCGCTCGCGGTGGCACCTGCGGCCGACGTGATGGCCGCGTGGGCGGGACTGGGCTACTACACGCGCGCCCGCAACCTGCATCGCTGCGCGCAATTCGTCGTCGAACGGCACGGCGGCGAGTTTCCGAGGTCAGTGCGGGCGCTGTCGGAGTTGCCGGGCATCGGCCGCTCCACCGCGGCGGCGATCGCTGCGTTCGCCTTCGGCGCCCGCGCGGCGATCCTGGACGGCAACGTGAAACGGGTCCTCGCACGCCACTTCGGGGTGGCGGGCTATCCGGGTACGGCGGCCGTCGAACGCCAGTTGTGGACGCTGGCGGAAGAACTTCTTCCGGGGGACGGGATCGAGGCGTACACGCAGGGCCTGATGGATCTCGGGGCGACGCTGTGCGTGCGCACGCGGCCGCGCTGCGGCGCGTGCCCGGTCGCGAGGAGCTGCGTAGCGCTGGCGCAGGGGCGTACTGCAGAACTGCCCGCGCCCCGGCCCGCGCGGGTGCGGCCGCTGCGCCACGCCACCGTGGTGATCATCCGCGACGACGATGGCGCGACGCTGCTCGAAACGAGGCCGCCGACCGGGATCTGGGGCGGGCTGGTGAGCCTGCCTGAGTTCGATGCCGACGCGAGCGACCAGGCCCTGCGCACATCAATCGCCGACCGCTACGAGTTCGATGTCGTCCTGGAGGGAAGCCTTCCGCATGTCCGGCACGAGTTCTCGCACTACAGCCTGGTCATGCAGCCGCGGCTCGCAAGGATCCGGCGCGCCCTCGGCGCATCCGATTGCGCGGCGCG
>Ga0316188_10000156_pt1 | contig 23986 bp, 25 predicted proteins | sample Phiworburrow1_MG_FD_204933 | JGI IMG/M metagenome (GOLD analysis project Ga0316188, IMG submission 204933) | Coastal sediment microbial communities from Maine, United States - Phippsburg worm burrow 1 | ecosystem: Environmental > Aquatic > Marine > Coastal > Sediment | place: USA: Maine... | reverse complement strand
CAATGGACCAAGATACAGGGTTTGATCCAGGCCGGAATCGACGAGGGCGCCAGGCTGGTGGCCGGCGGTACTGGTCGTCCGGAAGGTCTGGACAAGGGTTACTTCATCAAGCCAACCGTGTTTGGCCATGTAAGCAACGACATGATGGTGGCCCAGGAAGAAATTTTTGGCCCGGTGCTGGTCATCATCCCGTACAAGGATGAAGAAGACGCTATTCGAATTGCCAATGACACTCCTTACGGATTATCGGCATACATCTCATCCGGTGACCACCAGCGTGCCCTGCGGGTTGCCAGCCGGATTCGTGCCGGCATGGTGCACATCAATGGCGCTCACCTTTGTGACATGGCACCGTTTGGCGGTTACAAGCAATCGGGTAATGGTCGGGAGTGGGGCGCTCACGGCGTAGAGGATTTCCTCGAATGGAAATCGATTTACGGCTATGACGTCTGAGTCCTGATCCGGACCTTGCTGTAAAGAAGAAAGCCGGCGTTATGCCGGCTTTTTTTGTTATTTCGCCGGACTAGTATTCGTCATCCAGTTCCATGGCATCGAGTTGTTCCATCTGCTCGATCAGGTTGATCGAAACGGCCACAAAATCGGTATCGGTGATGATGCCCTGGAGCTTGCCGTTGGTGATTACCGGAAGGCAGCCAATCTTGTGATCTTCCAGGAAGCGTGCGCACTGCCGCAAACTGGCATGCTCATCCACCGACACGATTTCAGTAACCATCACGTCGGCCAGGGTAATGCAACTCGGGTCGGTCCGATCCATGGGTTCCCGCAAGGTGGAGTCCGACGCTGCCAGCACATCGCTCATGGTTACCAGGCCAACCAGGTCGCCGCTATCATTCACGATAGGCAGATGCCTGATACGCTGTGCAACCATCAGCTGTTTGGCGTCCTCAAGAGTGTCATGGGGTTCCAGTGTGTACAGGTCTGCAGTCATGACCTCAGCAACGGTGATCATCTAAAAATGTTCTCCATCCAGTGCGACAGGGTTAATTAACACCTACAGCAAAGAGTGTAAGAGGCATGTTTGGCTTTTTTAATACGGGCATTCCACTAGACGCACTTTAAGTTGAGAACAAGTTGCACATCTGCAGTGCAAACCCATTACAATGTGCGGCTGATCACCCGTGCCCGGGTGGCGAAATTGGTAGACGCAAGGGACTTAAAATCCCTCGGTAGAAATACCGTACCGGTTCGATTCCGGTCCCGGGCACCATTCCTTCCCGGCCTTGCTCCAGGCCCCGGTCAGATCAAACGTAAACTGGCCCCTGACTTTTCCCAGTCACAATTTTGTTGTATTTATTGACCTCAGGGAACCTGGATTCCTGCAACGAGTCGTTAAAAATTCAAGACAGCCCAAGGCCAGGGCGACCCGTTACAACCTAATCATTGGGATCGATCGAATCTCGGGAATAGCTCCCCGGATAGTGTTATCCACGGTCGACAGGGAGGGGTATGAAGACTGTTTCATGGAAAGAAGTGGCGGAGGGCGTTGGCGTGCTCAGCATCGTGGCGGGCCTGGCGCTGGTAGCCTGGGAGGTTCGCCAGGCCAATCATATCGCCAGGACCGAGGTCATCATCACCACGCTTCAGCAGTGGAATGAATTCAACCTCTCTCGTTTCGAAAACCCGGACGTGGCGCAGTTGAGTCTGATTGCGATGAATCCAGAACAATACGAGATCACCCCCCTGGTTCGTTCACGGTTTAGCGGTATGGCCTGGCACTTCGTGAATATTGCCTGGACATCCCAGATGGCCTACGACGCCGGCCTGCTACAGGAGAGAGACTTGCTCAATGCAAGGGCGGATCTGAAATGGTCGCTGGATTTTATGCCTGGATTGACCCCGGAGTTTTTGGCGATTTTTGACCAGATTCCCTATATGGAAGGGGTGTTCGTGTTCGAACCCCTGGCTGAAGCGGCCGCGAAGCGAAATTTACCCGAGCATAAAAGTCCACCCCCTCAAGGCGAGCCCACTAAAGACTCCCCGGAAGTGGATCAGTAAAAGCGACTCGTTAGTTGCGACTAGATGTGCAGGATGAAAACCAGGGGAACGGCAACCAGCCACCACCACCACAGGGCTGAGGCCAGGGCCTGCCCCAGGAACTTCACGGCACGATTGTCACTATGGGATTGAACCAAACTGCCAGCGTAGGCTGCCAATGGACCAGGAACTATTACAAAGGTCCATGCCATCAGGAAATGAACAAATCTCACTGCGATCACTCCAAAAGCGCTTGTTGCGCGCGTCGGCCACTCGTTACCCCGGGGAGGGATTTCCTCCGGTAGGCGGGATGGCCTGAAAAACCTCGAGAGTGGCGCTTTTATTCCGGTTGCCCCATGACCCCCGGAGACCGCCTGAACTACTCTCTTGGCGCACTATTTACGCCTGAATACGAAAACTCGGAATAAGTATTTATACGAATGCGTCCCTGATAAAAAAACGGGCCGGTTTTTGGCCGGCCCGTCGCGCGAGTGCATCGGGTCCGCAGACCCGACAAATACAGCCTAATCGTCGCCCTCAGCCGAAGCTGCGCCGGCGGCATTGTTCCAGTTCATGGCCGAAATCTGGCCCTGCCTGGCGTAGTCAGATGCCTCACCCAGCACCTTTGCAGCTTCCTGGGGCGCATGGAAGCCCATGGAATTTTCGGCAGCGATGAAGTCCAGGCGCCATTGTGCCTTGCGCTGCAGTTCCAGAGCTTCATTGAGCTGCGCGTCGGTAGCGCCTTCAGCCTTGGCTTTCTGAACCGCATCAATCAGGTCCATCAGGGCTGCGCCACCGCGCTGCAACAAGTCGTAGTTGCGTTGCTGAATAACATCCACGCGCTCGGCCATTTCAGTCTCGGACTCACGATGACAAGTCTGGCAGGCACGAGAGATATTCAACAGCGGGCTGCGTACCCAGTGGTCGGAGGTCTTGGTCGCGCCATCGCGCTGGTAGGGCATGTGACAATCTGCACAGGCCACGCCGCTGCGCGCATGAATGCCCTGGCTCCACAACTCAAACTCAGGATGCTGAGCCTTAAGCACGGGAGCGCCGGTTTCCTTGTGTTTGAAGTCAAAGAAACGGGTGCCATCGGGGAAGTTAGTGTTGTCCCAGAAGGATTCCACGTTGTCTGCGGTCATGCCTTCACCCCAGGGGAAGGTAAGCGGCATTTCACTGGAGCAGTAATACTCCACGTGACACTGGCCACACACGTAGCTGCGCATCTCGGTGCGAGTGCCATCCACGTTGGGATCGTAAGGTTTGCTGCGATCGCCTTCACGCCACTGCTGCATTGAGGGCAGGTGGGGAACCGGTGCGTCACCTTCGGCCAGAATCTGGATGCCGTTGATGAAGCCGGGGCGCGTTACACGAAGCGCCATGCTGGTTGGTTCATGACAGTCAACACAAGACACCGGATGGCCATTGCCCATATTGTGCAATTCGGCATTCAGATCCTGGTAGGACCACTTGTAGGTTTCCATGAAACCGGCCATGGCATCGCCATTACCCAGTTTGCGGTACAGGGGCATCACAGAGCCGTGGCAGTGCAGGCACGAGCCTGACTGGGGCTTGGTCAACCGCTGAGTGTTTTCCTGATCCTCGAGCATGTAGGCATGACCGCGACGATCCCGGTAGTCGATAGAGAAGGCATAGCCCAGGAACATGCGCTTGAGCCACGGATCACGTTCGATTTTCTCGGCCGGCAAGGCTTCACTGCCGCCATGACCGCCGAAACGGGTCTTGGTGCTGATTGCAGTGCGTTTGTAGGAATCATACTGCTTGGGCCAGTTCTTTCCCCATTCAGCTGGATCGGTGGTGTCTTCGGTCACCTCCACCAACTGGACATAGGTCTGCTTCGCTTCGCTCTTGCGCTCGAAGACGTTTACCAGCAAAGCCGTAACGGCTGCTGTTGCCACCGCGACAATGGCAATAGCCACTATGACGCTGAATGTTGACCAACCGCGTTGTACAAATCTCATAATCCCGCTTCCTCTTCCGAGTAATTATCCTCGGGACCTCCAAGTCCCGTGGTTTCTCCATGTCCTACCGTTACGTGACAATGCACGCAGCGGACGTCATCTGGTTGTCCATTCACACCCAACACCATTTCGTGGACTGCATCCTGATGGCAGTCCAGGCAGGTGTTTTGAAGAATGCGAGCATTCTTCTCGGTCATGATGATGGGTTCGTGAAAATTCTGGAGGGTAAATGCCGTCGAGTGATGCCAGCCGTTTTCGGCCTTGGCCAGGTATTTACCAATGAAATCGTGGGGCAGGTGACAATCGATGCATCCGGCGACAGCGTGGTGGCTGGATTTCTGCCAGGAGTCGTACTGGGGCTGCATGATGTGGCAATTTGCGCATACCTCCGGGTCCGAGCTCATGTACGAGAGGCCCTTGGCGTAGAGGAACGTGTAGCCTCCAATCCCGATTCCAAATCCCAATGCAAGGATTAGAATCAGTATAAACAAGGACTTGCCGCGTTGGCCTGACTCTCTACCCATGAATAACAATCCCTGTTGCTTTATTGCTTAAGCCCAAAGTAGGTGCCCAAGGTTAGGTGCGTAGGGACCACGTCGCAATACGGAAACTACTTACTCGGGAATTTTTTAGAATGGAACGGGTAGTACTTGGGAACTAGAGACTTTCCAGCGCCTCGGGAGGCTGCCGGAAGGTGTCTGTCAGGATGGGGGAATCGCTTGTAGAGCATGGAGGCTAGGGTCGGAATCGAACCGGCGTACACGGCTTTGCAGGCCGCTGCATAACCACTCTGCCACCTAGCCATGCTCAAGCGAGGCGAGAATTTAACACACTATGAATTGAAAAACAGGGTCTAACCGCGATGAATTGGAAAAACCTGCGCTAATCAGGCTGCTCCGGGGGCAGCGGTCCCGCCTGGGAACAGGATCACACAGGCCCGCAGCCGGTTTTTCCCGAAACTGGTCATGCGTTCGAACTGCTTCCTAAGGATAGGCAAATTGGCATTATCGGTTGCGGTACGCATGTGTTTCGGGTCCGCATCCGGGTCGTTGATGTAGACGAAACTCTCATCCATGCCAACGATAACCACCCAGTGGGGGACCTTGCTGCTACCGAACCGATAGGTGCTGACGAGAACCAGGGGAACACCGCCTGCTTGAAGAGCATTCTCCATCTTCTTCATGCTCACCGGTTGGTAGTGAATATCGATTCCTGATTCATGGGCCTGCTTGCGGAAGTCTTCATGAACCACCCGCATGACGTCTTTTTTCTCTTCACTGCGAACGCCGTTGAGAAACAGCGGGCCCTTGTGACTGATGTATGCCTGGACGGCAAACCCGCGCCGGTGTGCAGCCAACGCCAGCCCATGGGGGCCGCAACCTCCGTGTCCGGACATCATGAATATGGTAGTGGACTCGCGCCACAGCTGAAGCTCCCTGGTCCTGTCCATGGATTGCCCTGGCTCCAGGCTGCGCATGGCCATCAGCAGACAGGCTGGTCCGCAGGTGAACGGTGTCGTCTGGGAATAGTAGGGCACCTTCATAGCGGTTCCGCCGGCTGGCTCAAGCAGCACCCGCTTCTCATAGCGCAAGGCATCGGATTTGTCGTCGTAATACTGGCGATACAGTCCGAACCGGAAATAACCAGCCTGCTCATACAGGGCAATTGCACCTGCATTGTCAGGGTGCACTTCCAGACGCAAATAGACGCAATCATTGTCCACCGCTGCCGCCTCTGATCGGCTTAGCAGTTCCCGGGCCAGGCCGGCACCGCGAAACGCCTTGTCGACAGCGATGGAATACAAGCGCGCCAGGGAGGTGCCCTTGTGAAACAGCAGCAGGGTATATCCAGCCAGTACGCCATCAATTTCCACCACCATGAAGAACGCATGGGCCTTGCGAATCATCCAGGTGAAGTTACGCCGGGTGAGTCGGTCGGTGGAGAAAGCTTTTTCTTCCAGTGCTACCAGGGCATCCAGGTCACCGGTAGTGGCGGCACGGTAAACCGGCTTCTGGTCCTGGGCTTTGGGCTTCACGTTTCGGGTCACTTCAATTCCTCGGAAGACAGTCCGTCCAGGGCCATCTGGATAACCTGGCGGGAACGGAATATTACCGCTTCCTGCCAGTCGGTGGCCGGTGGATTGAAATGCCGCATCATGGACTGGCGGACTTGCTCGAGTTGCCTGGGCTCAGTCACTGACCAGTATGCTGCGTGCAGGGCATGATCGCGCCGCAGGGATTCCATCAATTCAACAAACGGGTAGGTTCCGAACTCCAGGGTCAGGAAACAAACCTTGTCGCCGAAAGCTTGCTGCCAGGCGAAATCGATCAGCCCCATCTTGGGTACCGAGCTGGAGGTTCCCAGGGCCGGCTCGGCAACATTGGCGCCGTACCAGCGGCGGGCCATCGCAACGCCCTCGCTCCCCGGTGGATGATCGCAAATCAGTTCTCCGTAGCCAAAGGGCCCCAGTCCGGTATGCATATCAAGCACGGCGATGCGTTGCCGACTGGCCAGCTTGAGATCGGTGAATAATCCCTCAAGAACCTTCCGAGACCAGCTAGGTCCCGCGCCACCATAAAACGGTCCTTGTGGATGGTTGAATTGCCCGCCACTGACGGCCCGGTGAAAGCGGGTGCTTCCCCAATCCCGTTCATAGTCAGCCAGGCGGTTGCTGGCCTGGTCCCAATCGGAAAGGCTCTCCGGGATCAGGCTGCTGCGCAGCGCGTCGTAGTCCGGATTCGCGGGGAGCGGCTGGGAGAAATCGATAAAGTTGCGATTTAAATCCACCCCATCTTCATTCACCCTCCTGCAGTTGAGGAAGCCATGAGGATTGACGGCATGGATGTGTAATACGGCCAGCCCGGAAGGCAACTCCCGTTGCGCATCCGCCAGCAGTTGATCCAGTTGAATAGCCGAGCCGGCAAAGCCTTCCACTCCATGCACCGCGGACTGGGTCACCAGCACCCGTGGGGCATTCGGGTTGCCTGTCCAGGCGTAGTCCAGGCTAAGTTGTTCGCCGCCCGGGCCGGCCAGTGGATGAGGGATAGACTGACGCTGGCAGCGTATCCCCAGCCCGTCTGCGGCGCGGGTAAATCGGCTCCTGGCCTGTAAATAATCCCGGGAAAACAGGCGGGCAAGCCCGGAGGGGTCTGGCAACTGCGACTTCATTGTGGTTTATGTCCTGGCCGGGTTCTGCCGCGGGCCTTCCAAATTGTAACGTTCTGGCCTAGATTCACGCGGTCGATGTTCTGCGAGACGCGGGTTATCGGTACACTTGCCATTTTAAGTAATTAAAGGGACTTGCCCGATGCCCAAGCATCTCATAGTCATTGAAAACGCGAAAGACTGGGATCTGGAGGCCGATGATGTCCAGGTGGTGGATTATCAAAGCTATTTGATGGCTCCTCACTCACCTGCCGACGTCCGGGTAATCAACCTGTGTCGCGGGTACCCTTACCTGGGCAGTGGTTACTACACTTCGCTGATGGCTGAGGCCAGGGGGCAGCGCGCACTGCCTTCGGTGCGCACGATTAACGATCTTAGTCGCCGCGCTCTGTACAGCCTGGACCTGGGTGACCTGATGTCGCGCCTGAACAAGGTGGCCAGCAAGTGGGAAGAGGTGCACGAAGAAGGCGCGAAAGAACTGCGTTTCAAAGTCTTCTTCGGTCAGTCCCAGATTCCCCAGCTGGAAGAACTGGGCAGGCAGATTTTCGAGGCCTTGCCCGCGCCAATCTTGTCAGTGCGATTTAAAAAGGGTCTTCGCTGGCGACTCGAATCGGTGAGAGCTGTCGGCCCCCAGGACTTGAAGAGGGCAGAGAAGGAAGCCCTGGCCGAGGCCTTTGGTGAATTCACCAACAAGAGCTGGAAGCGACCGAAGAACACCCCGAATGCACGCTTTGACCTGGCCATGCTGGTGAACCCGGAAGAGAAGCTCCCGCCAAGCAGCAAGGCGTCATTGAATTTTTTTATCCAGGCCGGTCGCCAACTGGGTATCTCGGTGGAGACGATCGGGCCCCGTGATTTTGGCCGGATTGCAGAATTTGACGCACTGTTTATTCGTGAAACCACCAATGTGAATCACCATACCTACCGGTTCGCCAAGAAGGCGGAATCCGAGGGCCTGGTGGTGATGGACGATCCGACTTCCATCCTGCGTTGTACCAACAAGATTTACCTGGCGGACCTGCTCAGCCGTAACAAGGTGCCTGCGCCGCGTTACCGTTTGCTGACCGAGGACCGGGACCCGGTTGAACAACTCGGCGACATGAGCTACCCGGTAGTGGTGAAGATCCCCGATGGGTCTTTTTCGCGCGGTATGTTCAAGGCGAAAAACGCCGCGGAGCTTCGAGAGAAATCTGTTGAGTTGTTTGAGTCTTCCACCGTGTTGCTGGCCCAGGAGTTCGTCTATACCGACTATGACTGGCGGGTAGGCATGTTGAACGGACAGCCGATATACGCTGCCCGCTATTTTATGAGCAAGGGGCACTGGCAGATCTACAAGCACGGAACCGGCGGCAAGGTATCCTCGGGCAAGGCGGATACCTTCCTGGTGGAGGATGTGCCCAAGGAAGTGCTTGAGGTGGCCGCCAAGGCATCCGGACTGATCGGCAATGGCCTGTATGGGGTCGATCTTAAGCAGGTGGGTGACCGTGTCTTGGTCATCGAGGTCAACGACAATCCCAGCGTGGATCACGGTTATGAGGATGCGGCGTTGGGCAAGGAGCTTTACCGGGTTATCATGGCTGAATTCCTGCGCCGCCTGGAACTGAGAGTGCAGGGCGGAACAGCAAAGTAACAGGCACCAGCCTTCCGCGTTCCCGGCAACGTGGTATGGGTGCGTAATGCGTCCAGACAAGGAATCCGATCATTTCTCTGACAGCTACATTTCGTTCCACCTGGGCGTTATTCCTGGGTATTGCCCTGATGATGTTGGGGGTAGGCCTGCAAGGCACCTTGCTGGGCCTGCGTGCGTCACTGGAAGGCTTCCCCACCATGGTGACCGGCGTAATCATGTCGGCGTACTTTGCCGGTTTCGTCGGCGGCTCCCTGATGACACCCCTCATGGTGGCGCGGGTGGGGCACATCCGGGTGTTTGCTGCATTGGCATCTACCGCCTCCATTGCCGTGCTGGTTCACGGGGTAGTGGTGGTGCCCTGGGTGTGGATGGTCATGCGCCTGCTGTCAGGTTTTTGCATGGCGGGTTTGTATATCGTTGCCGAGAGCTGGATTAACGACCGGGCCACCAATGAAAGCCGGGGCAAGTTGATGTCCCTGTACATGGTTATTGCCCTGGGCAGTCTCGGCCTGGGCCAATTCCTGCTGAACGTGGCGGATCCGGCTGGCGTGTTGTTGTTCTTGCTGGCCTCGGCGCTGGTATCCCTGGCGGTTGTGCCAATTGCACTCACAGGCGGCAGTGCGCCGTCCCATGAAGAGCCCCAGTCCATGGGTATCCTTACCCTGTGGAAAGTCTCTCCCCTGGGACTGGTCGGAGTTATGGCAGAGGGCATGGCGGCAGCGGCCTTCTATGGCATGGGTGCGGTTTACGCCAAGGCCCAGGGCATGGATGAATTCGGCGTGTCCTTGCTGATGGCGGTAGCGACCTTCGGCGGCATGGCCATGCAGTGGCCGGTGGGCCACGCTTCGGACCGACATGACAGGCGCCTGGTCATTGCCGTGGCAAGCGTTGTGGGTGGCCTGGCGGCCATTTCGGCGGTCTTCGTCAGCGGAACCACCCAGTTGCTGGCGGTGGCCTTGCTGGGCGGCATGATGATGCCGCTGTACTCACTGTCGGTGGCGCATACCAACGATTACCTGCAGCCCTCTCAGATGGTGGCTGCGAGTAGTTCAATGATCCTCATGTCCGGAGTGGCGGCCATCGCCGGGCCGCTGCTGGCATCCTTAAGCATGCAGGTCCTGGGCCCGGACGGGTTCTTCTGGTTTATTGGTATGAGTATGCTGCTGGTAGCGGTTTTCGCCGTCTACCGCAGCATCCTGACTCGCCTGCAGGAAAAGCGAGGCTAGTTGAGGCCTGGGCGCTCAGGCGCCCCGACTGCTGGCGAGGAAATCCTTTAACAGGCTTACCAGCAGCTTGTTGTGTTCTTCCAGGCCCACCGTGACCCGCAAGCAGTCGCCCAGGCCGTATTCCTTCAAGGTCCTGGTGATCACACCGTTGGAGCGCAGGTGCAAATCAGCCCCTTCGGCTTCCTCCTCAGAGGCGAACCGGGCCAGCACGAAGTTTCCTTTGCTGTCAGTCATGTCCAGGCCAAGCGACGAAAGCTGTTGATTCAGCCATGGCAGCCATTTGGCGTTGTGATCTCTGGCCTGCTGCTCATAATCCTGGTCCCTGAGGGCTGCCACCGCCGCCCTGGCCGCGATGGTGGTCACGGTAAACACGCCGCGCAGACGGTGCAGCGCCATGGCCAGCTCCAAAGAGCTGTATGACCAGCCCAGGCGCAGCCCGGCAAGCCCGTATATCTTGGAGAAAGTACGCAGAACCACCACGTTACCGGGATATTCGTTTACCAGTTCCAGTCCGGAGGTATACGCATCATCCTGCACGTATTCGGCGTAGGCGCCGTCCAGCACCAACAATACCGACTCGGGTAGCTCACGACGCAGGCGCAGGATCTCCTCGACGGGAAGGCTGGTGCCCGTGGGATTATTCGGATTGGCCAGAAACAGCACCTTGGTGCGTTCGCTCACCAGGCCCAGCAGCGCATCCACATCGCTGGTGAGGTTTTTCTCCGGTGCCGCCACCGGGGTAGCACCGCAACTCAGGGCGGCAATCTTGTAGGCGATAAAACCGTGGGCACTGTAGAGGATTTCATCACCCGGGCCGGCAAAGATACGGGCAATCAAATTGATTAGCTGTTCGGAGCCCGCCTCGCAGACAATCCGTCTTGCATCCAGCCCATAGCGCTCGGCCAGGGCTTCCCTGACGATTGCCGCGCTGCTCTCCGGATAGCGTTCCAACTCGCCCATGGCTCCCAGCGCAGCGGATTTCGCCTCCGGCGAGGGTCCCAGCGGCGTTTCGTTTGATGACATTTTTGTAATCTTTGTCACCCCGGCCACCGCCGAGTCTCCTGGCAGGTAGGGTTCGATTTTTAGTACGTGGGCGAGTGGTTTAACCGGTGATTTCATTTTTGAATATCTTCCTGAAAGTAGCTCCGACCAAGCGGTTGAGGCGTCATTCCCAACGTATCGGGCCGGGAATTCTAGCATGGGCCCAACCCTGGCACAGTGCCCTCGACACCACTCGAAACCAGTATTGAAAACCTGTCCGGTTTTTAATATCGAGGGAGTGATTTAGAAAAAGTCTAGCATGGCCTTACGGGTATCCGTATCCTTACCGGGCCGGTATGCGCATTTTCCGATATTGCGTGGGCTGAGCAATATCGGCAGAATTCGCACCATACTGATTTTGCAGAAATTATTTTAATAAAACAGATATTTGAACCGCCTATGAGCATTTCTGAAGCCAGCCTCCAGGGCCGGGGGTTAAGCCTCTGGCGAGGTGACCGCTGCCTTTTTCAAAACCTCGGTTTTGAACTGTCCAATTCCCAGTGGCTGCATGTCAGTGGTGGGAACGGAAGTGGCAAAACAACATTGCTGCGTGTGCTGGCCGGTCTGACCATGCCAGAGGCCGGTGACGTTTTCTGGGATGACAAGCGAATCAGCCGTTCTCGTTTCGATTATCACCGCTCGATGATCTACATGGGTCACCTTGAGGGCCTCAAGGGAGATATGAATCCCGAGGAGAACCTCCGCTTCCATTACCAGTTGCGAGACAAGCAAGCCGGCGAGCGCATTGAGATTGCCATCGAGCGTCTTGGATTACAGCGTTGCCGCTCGCTTCCTTGTCGTTCCCTGTCTGCCGGCCAGCGTCGCCGGGCAGCCCTGGCAAGAGTGCTGGTCTCCAGTGCCACCTTGTGGATTCTTGATGAGCCCTTCGCCAACCTGGACGTCAAGGGCAGGGAACTGGTGGAAGAACTGGTATCGGAACACCTGGACCAGGGCGGAATGGCAATTCTGGCCGCTCATCACGAGATGAAAATTAATGGTGGCACCCGGGTGCCACTGGAGCTGAGCTGATGCAGACCCCTGGAATGCTGGACGCAGGGTGGTCCCTCCTGGTCAGAGATATCAAACTGGGTTACCGGCGGATTGGCGAATTGGCCAATCCCCTGGTGTTCTTCCTGGTCGTGGCAACACTGTTTCCCCTGGCCACCAGTCCTGAAAAAGAACTGCTGATGGAAATTGGCCCGGGCATTGTCTGGGTTGCAGCCTTGCTCTCCTCGGTGCTGGCCCTGGATACCCTGTATCGCTCGGACATGGACGACGGAACCATGGAGCAGATGGCGCTTAGCCCTCAGCCCCTGGCATGGTTGCTCCTGGTCAAGACCGTTGCGCATTGGCTTGTGAGTGGATTGCCCCTGGTGATCCTTGCACCGCTGGTGGCCCAGGCGTTTTTCCTGCCTGCCGAGGCGGGTCCGACCATGGTGGCATCGCTGGCTCTTGGAACGCCTACCCTGAGCCTGATCGGATCGATTGGTGCTGCACTGACAGCCGGACTCAGACGGGGTGGGGCGCTGGTAGCCATGCTGGTGCTGCCGCTGTCCATGCCGATACTTATTTTTGGAGCACGGGCTACGGACCTGGCGATGGATGGACTGGATGTAACCGGTCCCCTGAACCTGCTCGCTGCGATTATGTTCCTGGCGCTGAGCCTGGGACCGATTGCGGCAGCTGCCGCCATCAGGGTTAGCCTGGATTAATAGAAGGGAGATTAATATCGTGTGGACCTGGTTTCACAAGCTTTCATCACCGCCGCATTTTTACCGACTGTCCGGGACCATGATTCCCTGGTTTGGATGGTTGGCCGCGTTGTTGATCATCCCCAGCCTGTATGCAGGGCTGGTACTCGCTCCGGCTGATTATCAGCAGGGCGAGGGATTCCGGATTATTTACGTGCATGTCCCCGCGGCAATGTTGTCGCTGTTTGTTTACATGTTTATGGCGACCGCTGCGGCCATTGGCATGATCTGGCGCATGAAGCTGGCCCACGCCGTGGCAGTAGCCTGCGCGCCCATCGGGGCATCACTTACCTTCCTGGCACTGGCCACCGGTTCCATCTGGGGCAAACCCATGTGGGGCACCTGGTGGGCATGGGATGCACGCCTGACCGCTGAACTTATCCTGTTGTTCCTGTACCTGGGCTACATGGGATTGCGTGCTGCCATTGATGACACCAATCGTGCCGACCGCGCCAGCGCGATCCTGGCCCTGGTGGGTGTGGTCAATGTGCCGATCGTTCACTACTCGGTTACCTGGTGGAACAGTCTTCACCAGGCCTCCACCTTGCTCAAGAAGGGCGGCCCGTCTATCCCGCCGGATATGGCTATTCCCTTGTACGGAATGATCCTTGGCTTTTTGTGCTTCTTCGGAGCCGTCTCCCTGACCCGGGTAAAACGTGAAGTCCTGGTCAGAGAACAAAACTCTAAATGGGTTAAAGACATGGTGGCAAGCAAATGAATTTAATGGAATTTATCGACATGGGCGGTTATGGCGCCTACGTCTGGAGCTCGGTTGGCCTGACGCTGGCCATTTTGATCCTGAACGTTGTCACCGCACGCCGTGCAGTAAGAATTGAAATTGAACGCCTTAAAAGGCGCTACGCAAATGAAACTACGCAGGGAGCTTCCTGATGACCGCTAGACAACAACGCATGCTTATCGTCGCACTGGTATTGGCCGGAGTCGGCATCGCCACCGCATTTGGCTTGAGCGCATTCCAGGAAAACCTGCTTTATTACTACACGCCTACCCAGGTGGAAGCGGGCGAGCCTCCCCTGAACCGCAAGTTCCGGGTCGGCGGACTGGTTGTTCCCGGCACTGTGGGCAACGAGGAAGGCAAGCTGGAAAAGACTTTTGACGTTACGGACAACGGTGCGAGTGTGACTATCCACTTCGCCGGTATTCTTCCCGACCTGTTCCGTGAAGGCCAGGGCATCATCGCCCACGGCAAACTCAACGATGACGGTGTGTTTTATGCCGAGGAAGTCCTGGCCAAGCATGATGAAAACTACATGCCGCCGGAAGTCGCCGAGTCCCTGAAGCAGGTCCATGGAGAGGAGCCGAGCGAATGATCCCCGAACTTGGGCAATTTGCCCTGATCGTTGCCCTGATCCTCAGCGTGGTACAGGGAGTTGTTCCGCTGGCAGGTGCGTATACCGGTAATCGTTCCTGGGTACGACTCGCATGGCCCGCAGTGAGCGGCCAGGCGTTATTCGTATTCATATCCTTTGGTTGCCTGGTGTGGTCGTTCCTGCAGAACGATTTTTCTGTCGCCTACGTGGCCAATAACTCAAATTCGGCATTACCGACCTTGTATCGAGTCTCCGCAACCTGGGGCGCCCATGAGGGCTCCATGCTGCTATGGGTCGTAATGCTGGCGTTCTGGGGCGTAGCAGTAGCCGCTCGCAGCAAGCATCTGCCTGAAATGTTCGCCGGCCGGGTAATTGCCGTGCTGGGTTTGATCAGCTTCGGTTTCATGCTGTTCACGCTAATGACGTCCAACCCGTTTGACAGGCTGATTCCTGCCGCGTTTGATGGTAGAGATCTGAATCCGCTGTTGCAGGATCCGGCCCTGGCTATCCATCCACCCATGCTCTACATGGGGTATGTGGGCTTTGCGGTGGCGTTCTCCTTCGCCATTGCCGCCATGCTGGAAGGCAAGATGGACGCTTCCTGGTCACGCTGGGCCAGGCCCTGGACAACCATTGCCTGGGTTTTCCTGACACTGGGTATCGCCTTGGGAAGCTGGTGGGCATATTACGAACTCGGCTGGGGCGGCTGGTGGTTCTGGGATCCGGTTGAAAACGCTTCATTCATGCCCTGGTTGGCAGGCACGGCCCTGATCCATTCCCTGGCAGTGACCGAAAAGCGTGGCCTGTTCAAGAGCTGGACCCTGCTGCTTGCCATTTCGGCCTTTTCATTGAGCCTGCTGGGTACATTCCTGGTGCGTTCAGGCGTACTGGTTTCTGTTCACGCCTTCGCTACCGATCCTGAGCGCGGCCGGTTCATCCTGGCATTCCTGGTGACAGTTATCGGCGGCGCCCTGGGCTTGTATGCCTGGCGTGCACCGTTGCTCAAGTCCAACGAGGGCTTTGGCAAGGTATCAAGAGAAACCTTCTTGCTGGCCAACAATGTGCTGCTGATCATCGCCTGCCTGGTGGTATTGCTCGGAACCCTGTTCCCCTTGTTCATGGATGCCCTGGGCGGGGGCAAGTACTCAGTGGGACCCCAGTACTTCGCTGCGGTATTTATTATTCCGACAATCCCGCTGGTGCTCTTGATGGGCTTCGGAATGCATTCAATCTGGCGTCGCGATAACTTTTCACGAATCGCTCGTCGCCTGAGAGTGCCGATGGCCATTGCCATTGTGGGGGGCATAGCCCTGCCGTGGATGCTTTACGGCCAACCGAGTGTGATGACCGCGATTGGCTTTATCGCTGGCCTGTGGGTAATTGGAACCGCCTTGTTTGATCCCATAGGCAGCCTGTTTGACAAGAGTCGCAAGCTTCGCGTCACCCGCAGTCAGTGGGGAATGATCGTCGCCCATTTCGGTATCGGCGTATTTATCCTGGGTGTCACTGCAACGGAGTCCTACAGTATCCACCGTGATCAAGCCCTGCGGATTGGTGAAAGCTTTGAGGTCTCCGGGTATAAAGTTACGTTTGAGTCACTCAAGCCGGCAACGGGTCCCAATTACACGGCTACCGAGGCAAGCTTTGTAATCACCCGTGGTGGTGAGCACATAGTCAGCCTGAACCCCCAGAAGCGGACCTACCGGGTGCAACGTAATCCCATGACCGAATCGGGAATCGATGGCAGCCTGGCTCGTGACCTTTACGTGGCACTGGGTGAACCGCTGGGTGCTGGAGCCTGGAGCATGCGCTTCCAGTACAAGCCCCTGGTGCGTCTGATCTGGCTCGGCTGTATCTTCATGGGACTTGGCGGACTCATTGCGATCACCGATAAGCGCTATCGGGTAGTCGTCAAAAAAGAAGATAAAGCTAAAAAAGATGGTAAAGCTAGTGGCCGGGAGGCTCTCGCAGGAGGAACCAACTAATGTGGCGCTCTCTAATTCCAATCGTAGCTTTCGCGGTCCTGGCCTATTTCTTAAACGGAGGACTGTACAAGGATCCGCGGGCAATCCCGTCTCCGCTAATTGGCAAGCCAGCTCCGGAATTTAACTTGCCGGTCTTGGGTGACCGGGCTCGGCAGGTTGCCATGGCTGATTATCGTGGCCAGGTGGTGATGGTGAATGTCTGGGGTAGCTGGTGTAGTGGTTGCAGGTCGGAACACCAGACCCTGCTGGCCATTGCCTCGACCGGTGAAGTGCCTATCATTGGCCTGAACTGGAAAGACGAAGATCCGGCGGCCGAGAAATGGCTGACTGATCTTGGTAACCCCTACCAGGTGAACCTGGTGGACGTCGAAGGACGTACAGCGATCAACTTTGGGGTCTATGGCGCGCCGGAAACTTTCCTGATCGACAAGAAAGGCGTCATCATTCACAAATTCACCGGACCCATTTATTGGCAGGCCTGGACCGAGGAATTACTTCCCCTGGTCAAGAAAGCCAAGGAGGCCACATGAAACGCCTTTTGACCCTGTTGATACTGATGACCTGGCTGCCAGCAACCGGGTTGGCTATTGATACCGAATTAGCCTTCCAGGACGCTGCTTTGCAGGCTCGTTATGAGGAAATAAACGCCGGACTGCGCTGCCTGGTTTGCCAAAACCAGACTATCGCTGACTCGAGCGCGTCGCTTGCCATCGACCTGCGTAGCCAGGTCAAAGAAATGATCATCGCAGGCAAGACCAATAGGGAAATCCTTGATTACATGGTGGAACGCTACGGAAACTTCGTGCGCTTCAAACCACCGGTGAACAACGAGACCATTTTCTTGTGGGCAGCCCCCGCAGTGATGGTACTGGGTGGTCTGCTGATCGCAGTATCCATCGTTCGTCGCCGGTCAACATTACCGGTAGACGATGAAAAACAGGCCCCCGAGGGAGACGCCTAAATCATGAGTACTTTCTATATCCTTGCCACTGTTATGGTGGTCATGGCCATGTTGATTGTTGGCTGGCCCCTGATTCGCACTTTCGGCGAAACAGAAAATGCCAGCCGCAAGAACAATCTTGTTGGTGGTCTGATTATCATGCTGGCGATCCCGGCCGGCGCAGCCTGGTTCTACGGCGATGTGAGCACCTGGGACTGGAATCAATCAGGCGCCACCCGTGCACCGGAGCAGGCAGAACCCCACGACACGAGCATGGGCAACCTGGGTGAAATGGCGGTGAAGTTAGAGGCCAGGCTGAATTCAGAAGGTGGAAACGTCGGAGACTGGATGCTGCTTGGCAGAACCTACCTGCGTTCGGGTAACACCCCCAAGGGAATGGCCGCGTTTGAAAAGGGCATGGCATTGGGCGGCGAGAATGATGCCTCGGCGCTTGTTCAGTATGGTCAGGCCCTGGTTGAATTGGATGAATCCAGTATTTCAGGTCGTGCGGGTGAGCTGTTTGAAAAAGCCCTGGCCCTGAGCCCTGATGAGCCTGCCTCATTGTGGTGGAGCGGTTTTGCTGCCCTGGCTGCCGACCGGCTGCCCGAGGCGCGGGCCCGCTGGAGCAAATTACTGACCCTGAATCCGCCGGAGAATATCGTCACGATACTCACCGAGCAGATTGCAAAGATTGATCAAACTCTCGGCGGCACCCCGGCTCCGGCTGTGGCGACCGCCGCCGCGGAACCGGTTGTCGCAAAGCCTGTTGCCAGGGCTAGCCAGGAGAACATTCCCGAGGGCACCATTGCCCTGCATATTAGCGTCGATCCACAGCTTGACATCAGTGGTTTGCAGAGTCCTGCCGCGGTGTTCATTATCGCCCGCCAGGCCGGCGTACCCGGACCGCCCATCGCCGTCATCCGCAAGACTACCGCTGATCTGCCGGCCACGATCATGCTCAGCGATGCCAACGCGATGATCGCCGGTACCACGATCACTGGTATTGAACAATTGCAGCTTATTGCCAGGGTTTCCCTGAGCGGTCGCCCGATTGCCGCACCGGGCGATCTTTACGGACAAGTTGACTATCGCTGGGAAGACGGCAACTCTGTGGATCTTGTAATTGATACACTCACCAGATAAGTGAATTTGCAGGATCTCAAAAACAAACTACCTGGAGCGCGGCCCACGCCAGTGCCGCGCTCCAGGCATTTCAAGAGCATGCCATCCACGGCATGGCACATGCTGCGTGGCGTAAGCGCTAGCAGAAAACCCCAGCTGGATGAGTCGGAAAGGCTTCCGAGCCTGCACATGCAGGCACAGGAGGTCACCGCAGGTCGTTATCGTCTGAACCGATACCGGCGGGCCTGTCGCTTCAAGGCCCGGGATTACATGCCGGTGACCTTCCCGCACATCCTGGCCATGCCTTTGCACACTGCGTTGGTCGCCCACCCGGATTTCCCGCTTCAATTACTCGGCTTGATACACCTGCGTAATGACATTACCCAGCACCGCCAGATTGGCGCCGATGAAGTGTTAAGGATCGAGGTTCGCAACACTGCCCACCGGGAAGTGGACGCAGGGCAGGAATTCGACCTGTTGACCGATGTCTACGTCCAGGACGAATTGGTGTGGGAAAGCACCACTACAGTCCTGGCCCGGATTCGTGGTCGCAACAAGAAGTCAGAGCGCCAGCCCCAGCAAGAGGTTGAGCCAGAAGAAACGAGCCGTGAGTCCTGGCAGGTACGTAGTTATTACGGTCGCCGATATGCGCGTATTTCCAGGGACTTTAACCCTATTCACCTGGCCCGTATCACCTCCCGCTGGTTTGGTTTTAAGCGGCCCATTGCGCACGGCATGTGGAGCCTGGCTCGCTGCCTCGCAGCGGTAGATGGCCTGGAACCCATCACCGCGATCAAGATCGAGGCACGCTTCATGTTGCCGATTTTCCTGCCTGCCTGGGTGACCTTTAGTATTGGCGAGGAGGGGGGCCGAAAGCGCTTCCGCCTGCTCGATGCATCCGGTCGCAGACCGCATATCCTGGGCTGGATTACTCCCCTGGATTCCTGATCCCGCCGGCCCTTCTGCGGGCAATACCAATTGTATTTTCCAGACTCATCAGAGACATTGATGTCAGCGGTGCGTTATTACCGACAGGACGTGGGTAGCCCGCTGTCACAAGCAGCGAGGTCGATTTACCACAACAGTGGTGGACGGCATGTACGAGCAAGGATTCTCGACTGAAGCCGAGGTCAGCCGCGCCATGGAAAAGGTGCTGGCGGTTGAACATTCAACCAGCGTTGCAGTAAAGGCGGCTGGGCAGTCGGCAGAGACTGTGCGCAGGGCGGCCACCGAGCAAGCCCAACGCATCATTGTGCGCACCGAGCGCCGAATCATAAGCTGCCACCGTAACGTCGATGTACAACTCAGGGAGGAGATCGCACGTATCCAGGCGGAGGCCAGCCTGACTGTCGACAATTACCCGGACCTGCACCCCAGCGATGAGGAACTGGACAGGCTCTCCAGTGAGGCAGCCCAGTGGCTGACCAGCGATGCCAATATCTGAGCGGGCAGCATTCGGGTACATCCGTGCCAGGATTATGGCCAGGCACAGCCAGCGCCCGGGCAAGCAACAGTGGCAACAACTGGAGCACTCACGTGGCCTTGAGGCCTTTCTGCAAATGGCACGTCAATCCACCCTGGCGGAGTGGATTCATCATTTCGAAACTGCCCACGACAGCGCGGCCTGGGAGCGCTCCTTGAGGGCCGATTGGCAGCGATACCTCTCCCACCTCGTGTCATGGACACCTCCCCGATGGCAGCCGAGCCTGGCATGGATCGGGGTCCTGCCGTGTCTGCCTGGTATAGCCCGAGTGTTGGCCGGTGCTGCTCCTGCCGACTGGATGAGGGATGAAGAATTTTTCCTGGGCATGAGCCTGGATAACCCCGAGGTTTTTCGTTCCGAACTGGCTTCCGGACCCTGGGCCCTGCTGCTGGAGTTCTGGGAGGATAATCCACCGCTAACCGCATGGTGGCTTGCCTGGCAAACCCTTTGGCCGGAGAGCCATGAGGGCTGCATTAAAGCCCTTGAACCCGGTTGGGTACTACTCAATCAGCCGGGTGGCCAGCAGAGCGAAGAGCTGGAAAAGTTTTTCATCACGGTGTTGCGGACCCAGCAGCCAACGGTACTTCCGGTCACTGCACACCTTGGCCTGGTGAGCCTGGACCTTGGAAGACTGCGGGGAAATCTGCTTAGCCGGCAGTTGCGGGTGCAGCAATCGAGATCGATGGCATGAGACCGCACCGGGCGAGTTGGTTCGAATTACTCACCAGTAGAGAGGAACTGGGTGGGGTTCTGCAGTGCCTGGCTCGAAGCGGCATTGTCGAACTGGAGACCTATAGCGACATCAGCCAGCCGGAATGGCTCCCTGAGATGCAAGAGGTGCTTCAGCAGTTCAAAACCTTGTCCGATCGTTACCAGCAGTACTGGCCGGAGCCGGCCCCGGCGCCCGACCATCACCAGCGCACCGACAGCGATAGCGGAAAGCAGGTCATGCGTTCCTTGCTGGAATGGTCTGCCCTGGCCGAGCCCCTGGTGGTCGAATCCCAACAACTGGGCGCTGAACTGGAGTTGCTTCAGTTGCTTCGGCAATGGCTGGAAAACGTTCCGCCGGATGCCTTGCCAAACATGGGCTTGCTGCATGCTGCCGGTCCGGTAATTGGCGTTCGGCTTTACGTTCTTCCGGCGGGTGCCTGGCCCGAGACCGCAAGTCCTTCCCTGATGCTGCACAAGACGGAAAGTTCCCGGCACAATTTTCTTCTTGCCCTTGGTCGCAAGGCCCAGGTGGAGGTGCTGGATCAGTCTGTCCAGGGGCTAAAGGGCAGGGTAGTGCCACTACCCGAGTGGCTACCGCACAATCTCAGCGAGGCCCTGTCCGGGATACAGGCACGGGCTCACAATATCGAGCTTCAAAAGCAGAAGATTAGTGAAAGCATTGCCACGCTTTCCCGGGATCACGAGCTGCCGACCCTGCTGGCGCAAATGCGATTTCTAATTTGGGTTGTGGAGCAGGTTCCGCAGCTGTCGATGACCGAGCATTTCGCTTGGGTAACCGGTTGGACCAGCGATTTGGAAGGGTCTGCCTTGCGTGCTCGGTTGGACAAGTGCGGTCAAAGTTATCTGATTCGATTCCCGCCTGCACCGGCCAGGTCCCAGTCCCCGATTATTTTGAGAAACCCTGCATGGGCAAAGCCTTTTGAAGTCTTCGCCGGATTGTTGGGAACGCCCTCTGCAGGGGAAGCCGACCCCAGCCCCCTGGTCGCGTTCATCGCCCCCTTGATGTTTGGTTTCATGTTCGGCGATGTCGGGCAGGGCGCGGTGCTGCTTAGCCTGGGACTCCTGCTGAAGGGCCGCTACCCGGCGCTGAAACTGCTGGTACCGGGTGGGCTCATGGCTATGCTGTTTGGTCTGCTGTTTGGCAGTGTATTTGCCAACGAGAACCTGCTGCCGGCCTTGTGGCTGCATCCCATCAATTCACCCCTGCCGGTGCTGGCCGTGAGCCTGGGTATCGGGGCTACCGTGATCAGCCTTGGCATTACCCTGGATGCACTTCAATCCCACTGGGCCGGGTTGGGTGGTCAATGGTGGCAACGCCGGGCAGGGCTGGCGTTTAGTTACGCCGGCGCCCTGGCCGCTACCCAGTGGATCGACATGATCTGGGTGGTCCTGGCAGGCATGCTGTGGTTCGTCATCGGGAACGGACTTGCCGGCGAGCGCGACAAGTTGCAAAGCGCCGGCAGCGCCCTGGCCGAGTTCGCCGAGACCATGCTGCAACTGCTGGTGAATACCGTTTCATTCGTGCGGGTGGGTGCTTTCGCGCTGGCCCACAGCGGACTGTCCATGGCAGTGGCCGGAATCGCCGAGGCTTTTGACTCGCTTGCTGCGAGCATTGCGATATTCGTGGTTGGAAACCTGTTCGTTCTCACTCTTGAGGCGCTGGTTGTTGGAATACAGGCCACCCGGCTTGTGTTGTTTGAATTCTTTATCCGCTTCCTGCGGGCTGAGGGGCGCGCCTTCCACCCCCTCACGACGCCGGATCACCCGTCTGACAAGAACATCAGGAGGGCATCATGAAAATGACGAAAACACCCTTTTTACTGGCCGTGCTTGGAGTCACCCTGACCCTGCTCATTGCCACCGTGGGCCTGGTTGTCGCTACCGGGTCAGCCTGGGCAGCGGAGACTCCGGGGTTTGCCTCAGTGGATCCGGAGGTGCTTCGCTGGGGGCTCCTGGCCGGGGCCCTGGCAGCCAGTGTGTCAGCGTTGTCTGCCGGATACGCGGTTGCCCAGGTGGGTACCGCAGCAGTTGGGGTGCTTGCCGAGAAACCCGAACTCATTGGGCGGGTGCTGATCCTGGTGGGCCTGGCCGAGGGTATCGCGATTTACGGATTGATCGTTGCCATCCTGATCTTTAACCGGCTGGGCTAGCCATGGGCATACGCTGCATCCTGCTGGCAGATCGGGTAACCGCCACCGCCTATCACCTGGCGGGCGCAGAAGTTCGTCAGCCGGGCAAGGAGGGCGTCCTGGAGGCGTTCAGGCGGGCCCGGGCGGACTCGGGGCTGTTGCTGCTCTCCCGGCCACTTGCAATGAAACTGCCTGGTGATGAGCTGACTCGAGCAATCCGCGATGCAAGGCCGCCGGTTCAGGTGATTAATCCGGTGTACCTGGAGAGGGCTTCCCCGGATGCGGCCAACCGGGCCCGACGAGCCCTGGGGGTGAGCAGGTGAGCCAGACCAGCCTTTATCAGGTCCAGGCTGATGCACTGATCAGCCAGTTGAAAAAAGACCAGGAAGCCACTGTCCGGAAACTGGAACAGGCGGCCATGGACTGGAACAGGCAACGTTTGCGCGAGGCCCGCCACCAGGCACTGCTGCAATTTCGCAAGGCCGCAGCGATGGAACGGGAACGGTTTTCCCATGAGATTTCTGCCGCCGAGGCGGCCATCGCTGCCGAGGCCAGGACTCGCCATCAGCAACACCTTTCAGCGATGGTGCAGGCGGTCATCGACCGGTTGCCCTGGGCCCTGGAGCAACGCTGGCAATCACCTTTACACAGGTCCGAATGGATTGACTCGGCACTGCGCAACGCAGGCCGACGCCTCGGGGATGGCGCCTGGCTGATACGCGTGGCTCCCGGCTCCGAACAGGACAAGCTGCCCGAGAGTTCAGATGGGGCAAGTATTCGTTGGCAGACAGACCCCAGCCTCAAGGCAGGCCTGTTAATTGAACAAGGTGGAGCCCGACTGGATGCCAGCATTCCTGGCCTGCTGGCGGACCCGCCCCGGGTCCAGAGCTATGTGCTTACTTTGCTCGGAGAAGTCAGGGGTGGAGGTCGCACTCATGTCTGAGGCTCGCATCAGCTGGATTGGCGGCCCGGTACTCAGGGCGGTAACCCGGGATAGTTTCACGATACAGGAGGCGATTCTTGTCGGCCCCCGGGAACTGCCCGGTGAGGTGATAAAACTAAACGGCGAGGAAATCATTGCCCAGGTGTTCGAGGACACCACCGGGCTGGAACCAGGCGAACTGATTATCGGCACCGGCGCCCCCTTAAGCGTGCGACTGGGCCCGGGCCTGCTGGGACATATTTTTGACGGTCTGCTACGCCCACTGAAACTGAACGAGGACCCGTTCATGGAACAGGGCGTCTCCGAGCGCGAAGAGGTGGTCTGTGAGTTTACCCCAGGCCTGGCCGCGGAGGACGCGGTCCGGGGCGGAGCAATACTGGGCCAGTGCCAGCTCAAGGGCATTTCAAGCGCTGTGCTGATACCGCCCGGGGTAAGCGGAACCCTCAGCTGGATCGCCCCCGAGGGCGAATATACGGACACGGAATGTATCGCCCGGGTGCGTGACGCCGAGGGTGCGGAGCAGGATCTTTG
>Ga0316188_10000155_pt1 | contig 24000 bp, 18 predicted proteins | sample Phiworburrow1_MG_FD_204933 | JGI IMG/M metagenome (GOLD analysis project Ga0316188, IMG submission 204933) | Coastal sediment microbial communities from Maine, United States - Phippsburg worm burrow 1 | ecosystem: Environmental > Aquatic > Marine > Coastal > Sediment | place: USA: Maine... | reverse complement strand
TATCGACCCGGACAGCATACCAGCGACCGCGGGTGAACTCAGGTCGCGGCATGCGACAATAAAAACCTGGCTAGCTGACCTCGAGAATCTTCATGGCGTTGGTGCCGCCGGTCACGCCCTTCATGTCGCCCTTTGTGAAAATCACCAGGTCACCGGAAAGCACTGCAGAACGGCTGATCAGTTCCTTGAAGGCCTCCTGGTAAAGTTCCTGCGAGTTTTCGTTCACCACGTCAAACTGCACCGGATACACGCCCCGGTACATCTGCACCCGACGACGGGTTTCATCCCTTCGGGTAAAGGCAAAAATCGGAATATCCGTGCGGATACGCGACATCCACCGGGCAGTTGCCCCGGATTCGGTCAAGGCCACAATCGCCTTCACATTCAGATGATTGGCGGTATACATGGTGGCCATGGCAATGGCCTCATCGATCACCAGGAAATCGTCTTCCCGGGCAACCCGTTTCAAGCCGCGATTGGCCTGGTGACGCTCGGCCTCCTCGCAAACCTTGGCCATGGCGCTTACCACCGCAACCGGGCGTTTACCCACTGCCGTTTCCGCAGAGAGCATCACCGCATCAGTGCCATCGAGGACCGCGTTTGCCACGTCCGAGACTTCAGCTCGAGTGGGCAGGGGCTGAGTGATCATGGACTCCATCATCTGGGTAGCAGTGATGGATAGCTTGTTGCGCTTGCGGGTCATCGCCAGGATACGTTTCTGAATACCCGGAACGCTTGAAAAACCCATCTCCACGCCCAGGTCACCACGGGCAATCATGATCACATCGCTGGCTTCAACGATATTTTCAAGGTCTTCCACCGCCTCGGCACGTTCAATCTTGGCCACGATGAGTCCCGAACCTCCTGCTTCATGCAGAAGACGACGGGCATTTTCTATATCGGCGGCACTACGTGGGAAAGATACGGCCAGGAAATCCAGCTGCATTGCAGCGGCTGCCTGGATATCTTCCAGGTCTTTCTCGGTCAACGCAGGAGCAGAAAGTCCACCACCCTGGCGATTCATTCCCTTGCTATCGGACAGCTTTCCGCCCACCACCACACGGCAAACCACCCTCTTGCCTATGACCTCGGTCACCAGCAATTCTATCTGGCCATCATCAAGTAGCAGCACATCTCCCTCGGAGACGTCTTCGGCAAGGGGGGCATAGGTAATGCCAACCTGGTTGTTGTCGCCATCGAATTCTCCCAGGTCGGGGTCCAGGGAAAATTGCTCCCCTTCAACCAGTTCAATGGGCCCATTGGCGAATTTCTCAACCCGGATCTTCGGTCCCTGCAGGTCACCCAGAATGGCCACATCCAGGCCAAGCTCGGCACTGACCCGGCGCACTTCCGCCACCCGCCTTTGCCGGTCCTCGGCCGAACCATGAGAGAAATTGACCCTCACGACGTTCACACCCGCCGTAAAAATACGGGCCAGGATCTGTGGGGCATCCGTTGCCGGCCCGAGGGTCGCAATTATTTTAGTGCTGCGCATAGCGTTCCTAGCCTTTTATGGTACTCGTTCTGAGCCCATTGTTATTTTTTACAGATATTCGTTTTTCCGCCCAACCTATTTCGCCCTGTTCTCCAGCATCACTACTGCCGGCAGGGTTTTCCCCTCCAGGAATTCAAGAAATGCACCGCCACCAGTTGAGACATACGAAATGCTATCGCTCAGGTCGTATTTTTCCAGCGCTGCCAGGGTGTCTCCACCTCCGGCAATCGAGAATGCCTTGCTCTGGGCAACTGCTTCGGCAACCACCCGGGTACCTTCACCGAACTGCTCGAACTCAAATACGCCAAGCGGGCCATTCCAGACAATAGTGCCGGCATCTGCCATCAACGAGGCGAGTTTCTCAGCAGTATCCGGGCCAATGTCCATGATCATTTCGTCTTTGCCAACCTGGTTTACGGGGCGAATATCTGCCTCGGCGGATTCGGAAAACTCTGTCGCTACAACCACATCAGTTGGAATCGGAATCGCCGCTCCGTTCTTCTTCCCTTTTTGCATCAACCCTTTGGCTACAGGGACCAAATCGGCTTCATACAGGGATTTACCAACCTTACACCCGGAGGCAGCAATAAAAGTGTTGGCGATTCCACCACCCAGTACCAGGTAGTCAACAATACCGGACAGGGTCTCGAGAACTGCAAGCTTGGTGGAAACCTTGGATCCGCCGACAATCGCAACCACCGGGCGTGCCGGCGTCTTCAGGGCACGCTGCAAGGCCTCCAACTCACCAACGAGCAGGGGTCCGGCGCAGGCTACCTTTGCCAACACACCCACACCGTGGGTACTGGCCTGGGCGCGGTGGGCCGTGCCAAAGGCGTCCATCACATAGATGTCACACAGGGCTGCCATTTTGCGTGCCAGGGATTCGTCATCCGCCTTCTCACCCTTGAGAAAACGTACGTTCTCGCACAGTACCAGTTCGCCGGGCTGAACCTCGACGCCCTCTATCCAGTCACTGGCCAGTCGCACGGGCGTACCCAGCAATTCGGACAGTCGCCTGGCGACGGGGGCAAGTGAAAACTTCTCGTCAAACTCCCCTTCGACGGGACGGCCCAGGTGACTCATCACCATCACCGCAGCACCCGCATCCAACGCCATCTTCATGGTGGGCAAGGAGGCCCTGATCCGCGCATCGCTGGTCACTTCCCCATCCTTGATGGGAACGTTCAGGTCTTCCCTTATCAACACTTTCTTGCCGGCGAGATCCAGTTCGCTCATTCTGATGACGTTCACAATCTTACTCCTTAAGCCGGAACACAAATGAATGGCGGGGCATGAAGCCCCGCACACTCATATCAGTAGGTCTGTCTTACTTTACTTGGCGCTCATCAACGCCAGGGTGGTATCCAGCAAGCGGCTGGAGAAGCCCCACTCGTTGTCATACCAGGAACACACCTTCACCAGGCGGCCATCAATAACCTTGGTCAGGCCCGCATCGTAGGTAGACGAAGCCGGGTCATGATTGAAGTCAATCGAGACCAGGGGCGCTTCACAATAGTTAAGCACACCCTTCAGCGGTCCCTCAGAGGCAGCACGGATGATGCTGTGCACTTCGTTCACCGTAGTATCACGGCCGGCAATAAAAGTCAGGTCAACCATGGATACATTGATGGTCGGGACACGCACAGCGTAACCGTCCAGACGACCAGCCAGCTCAGGTAGCACCAGGCCCACAGCAGCGGCAGCGCCGGTCTTTGTGGGGATCATTGACATGGTGGCCGAGCGGGCGCGACGCAGGTCGCTGTGATACACGTCGGTCAGCACCTGGTCATTGGTATAGGCGTGAATGGTGGTCATCAGGCCACTCACCAGACCCAGCGCCTGGTGCAGAGGCTGTACCAGCGGAGCCAGGCAGTTGGTGGTGCAAGAAGCATTGGAGATGATCTGATCGCTGGCCTTCAGGGTCTGGTGATTCACACCATAGACGATGGTGGCGTCGATATCCGTACCGGCAGGTGCGGAAATGATCACTTTCTTGGCGCCGCCGGCCAGGTGGGCCGAGGCTTTTTCGCGGCTGGCGAAGAAACCCGTGCATTCCAGGACAACGTCCACACCAAGCTCGCCCCAGGGCAGCTTGGCCGGATCACGCTCGGCAAGCACACGAATGCGATCGCCGTTAACCACCATGTAGCCATCCTCAACCGACACTTCGCCGGGGAACTTGCCATGAGCCGTATCAAAACGGGTCAGGTGTGCATTAGCGTTTGCGTCACACAGATCGTTAACTGCAACAATCTGAATCTCGTCGGTGCGCCCTTGCTCGTACAGCGCGCGCAATACGTTACGCCCGATGCGTCCGTAACCATTAATACCAATCTTTACAGCCATATCTAAATTCCCATGTGGTTAAATTACTGACAGGCGAATGCCAGAAATCCAGTACTTACAACAACTCTCCGGCGACCTTGCAGACGTTATCTACAGTGAAGCCATAGTGCTCAAATAATTTCTCAGCCGGTGCGGATTCGCCAAAGGTATCGATGCCGATTACCCGGCCACCGCTACCGACGTATTTCCACCAGCAAGCGGTGGTACCCGCTTCGATGGATATGCGATTCACGACCTCAAGAGGCAGAACCGTTTCACGGTAAGCCTTGCTCTGGGCATCGAAAATCCGGGTGCAGGGCATGGACACCACGCGCACCTTGTGGCCCTCATCCTTCAGGCGCTCTGCAGCGTCAATCGCAAGACCCACTTCCGAACCGGTGGCAATCAGGATCAGGTCCGGCGTGCCACGGCAATCCCGCAACACGTAACCACCCTTGGCCACTGAATTCATCTGCCGGGTGCCACGCTCCAGGAATGGTGTGGTCTGGCGGGTGAACACCAATGAGCTGGGGGTCTCCCGGTTCTCAATGGCCGTCTTCCAGGCAATTGCCGATTCGGTAACATCACAGGGACGCCAGACGTCCATGTTCGGTATCACCCGCAAGCTGGCCAGGTGCTCGATCGGCTGATGGGTAGGCCCGTCTTCACCCAGACCAATCGAGTCATGGGTCCAGACGAAAATATCCGGAATCTTCATAAGGGCAGCCATTCGCAAGGCATTCCTGGCGTAATCCGAGAAGGTCAGGAAGGTGGCGCCATAGGGACGGAAACCGCCATGCAGGGCAAGACCATTCATGATCGCCGCCATGGCAAATTCACGCACACCGTAATTGATGTAGTTGCCCTTGGCATCCCCAGGCGTAACTGCCTTGGAGCCGGAATGGAAGGTGTTGTTGGACCCGGTGAGATCCGCGGAACCACCAATCAGTTCAGGCAACAAGGGAGCGAAGTGCTCCAGCGCAACCTGTGATGCCTTGCGAGTGGCCATGCTCTTGCCTTCTTCGGCAATCCTGGCCACCAGCTTCTCGCTCTGCCCGGCCCAGTCGGCTGGCAATTCGCCAGCCATCCGGCGCTCGAACTCAGCCGCCAGCTCCGGGTACTCGGCCCGATAGCGCTCGAACATCTCGTTCCACTCGGCCTCGGCCCTGGCGCCGCGCTCACGCGCATCCCAACCCTCGCGAACAGACTCGGGGATCACAAAGGGAGCATGCCGCCACTTGAGCTGCTTGCGGACTGCCTTGATTTCCTCAGCACCCAGCGGGGCTCCATGGGTGTCAGCAGTGCCGGCCTTGTTGGGCGAACCGAATCCGATAACGGTGTCGCATCCAATCAGGCTGGGCTTTTCCCTGTCCCGGGACACCTCGATAGCGCGATGAATCGCCTCGGGCCTGTGACCGTCCACATCCGGGATCACGTGCCAGCCATAAGCGCGGAAACGTGCTGAGGTGTCATCGCGGAACCAGCCCTCGATGTCGCCATCAATGGAGATGTGGTTGCTGTCGTAAATCACGACCAGCTTGTTCAGACCCAGGGTTCCGGCCAGGGAGCAGGCCTCGTGAGAAATACCTTCCATCAGGCAGCCATCACCCACGAACACGTAGGTATGGTGATCAACGATGGGGAAACCCGGGCGGTTGAAATGTTCAGCCAGGATTTTCTCGGCCAGCGCCATGCCCACGGCATTGGTGATGCCCTGGCCCAGGGGGCCGGTGGTGGTTTCCACGCCGATATCCAGGTCCACCTCTGGGTGACCGGCGGTCCTGGAGCCGAACTGGCGGAATTTCTTCAATTGCTTCATCGGCAAGTCGTAGCCACTCAGATGCAGCAATGAGTAAAGCAGCATGGAGGCATGACCGTTAGAGAGCACAAATCGGTCACGATTGGCCCAGCGCGGGTTGGCCGGGTTGTGCTTGAGGAAATCGTTCCAAAGCACTTCTGCAATGTCCGCCATGCCCATGGGGGCACCCGGATGTCCTGAATTTGCGGCCTGTACTGCATCCATGCTCAATGCCCGAATGGCATTGGCGAGATCTTTTCTATTGGACATGAAATAGTTTCCGGAATTTTGGCGTGATTCGGCAGGAAGTCGGTTATTTTCGCTTATGGCGTGCTATCGGGCAAGGTGGGAAACCCCCTAATCGGCCAAAGAATCTGGATTAGCGCCACTTTATTGAGCATCCCTGACTAATTTGCTGCTCTGCCGGACCGGATCCGGTTTCGGCTACCTGAAGCATCGCCTCAAATAGTTCCCGCCGGGCACCGACAGGGGCTGGAAAACGCCCGCTGGCGTCCAGTCTGCCCCGATATTGCAGTCCCATCTCCGCGTTGAAGCCGAAGAAATCCGGGGTGCAAACAGCCCCGTAGGCCCGGGCCACCGACTGGTCCTCGTCATACAGATAGGGAAAAGAAAAACCCCGCCCGCTAGCCAATTCCGCCATATGCGCCGGGCCATCCGAGGGGTAGGACGCCACGTCATTGGACATGATGGCCACGCTGCCCACCCCCAGCCCCCGTAATTCCGCCGTATCCCGGACAATCCTGTCCAGCAGCGCCTGGACATAGGGACAGTGGTTGGACAGGAACATTACCAGCACCCCCCGGGGCCCGGCGCATTCTGCCAGTGTCCATAGGCGGCCGGCCGGGTCCGGCAGGCGGAAATCCGGGGCGATCCAGCCAAAATCGCAAGCAGGCGTATGCATAAGTGACATAAGGGCGCTCCAATCAGGCCCGGCAAGGACTGACAGGCTGTCAGGATGCAGGGCAGTTCTGTAGAATGTATCGTTTTTCCCAATAGGACGTTTGCGCAATGGCGGAAAATTACCTGTTCACCTCCGAGTCAGTCTCCGAGGGACATCCCGATAAACTTGCAGACCAGATTTCTGATGCCGTCCTGGACGCCATCCTGGCACAAGACCCGAATGCCCGCGTGGCATGTGAAACCATGGTGAAAACCGGCATGGCCCTGGTGGCCGGCGAGGTCACCACCTCGGCATGGGTAGACATCGAGGAACTGGCCCGCAAGACCATCCTGAATGTGGGCTATGACAGTTCAGACGTGGGCTACGACGGCTCAACCTGCGCAGTACTCAACGCCATCGGCAAACAGTCCTCGGATATTGCCCAGGGCGTGGATCGCGAGACCCCGGAAGACCAGGGCGCGGGAGACCAGGGCCTGATGTTCGGCTATGCGTCCAACGAAACCGACGTGCTGATGCCCGCCCCGATCACCTTCTCCCACCGCCTGGTGGAACGGCAGGCTTACGTGCGCAAGGCAGGAATCCTGACCTGGCTGCGTCCCGACGCCAAGAGCCAGGTCACATTCCGCTATCAGAACCACAAGCCGGTGGGCGTGGAAGCGGTAGTGCTGTCCACCCAGCATAATCCCGACATTCGCCTTGAAGACCTGCGCGAAGCGGTGATGGAAGAAATCATCAAGCCGGTACTGCCGGCCGAGTGGCTGGATGCCAAAACCCGGTATCACATCAATCCTACCGGCCGGTTTGTCATCGGCGGACCTGCCGGCGACTGCGGTCTCACCGGGCGCAAGATCATCGTCGATACCTATGGCGGCATGGCCCGTCACGGTGGCGGCGCGTTCTCAGGCAAGGACCCGTCCAAGGTGGATCGCTCCGCCGCCTACGCCTGCCGTTACGTGGCCAAGAACATCGTGGCTGCCGGCCTGGCTGATCGCTGCGAAATCCAGGTTTCTTACGCCATCGGCGTGGCCGAACCCACCTCCATCAGCGTGGAAACCTTCGGCACCGGCAAGCTGGCCGAGAGCCGCCTGGTAGAACTGGTGCGCGAGCACTTTGATCTGCGTCCGTATGGCATCCTCAAGATGCTGGACCTGATCCGCCCGATCTATACCAAGACTGCCGCCTACGGTCATTTCGGCAGGGACGACGAGGACTTCACCTGGGAACGCACCGACAAGGCTGAATTACTGAAAGCCGAATCCGGTTTGTAAGCTAAGGCGAACTCATCACAGAGAATCTTTGGAGAAACTGAATCATGTTAACCGAACAAGCGGCTGCAAGCCTGTCGCAAGATTACTACGTGAAAGATATTTCCCTGGCAGCTTTCGGGCGCAAGGAAATGGCGATTGCCGAAACCGAGATGCCTGGCCTGATGGCCATCCGCGAGGAATACGGCAGCGAGAAGCCCCTGAAGGGCGCACGCATCGCCGGCTCCCTGCACATGACCATCCAGACCGCCGTCCTTATTGAGTCGCTGGTAGCCCTGGGTGCCGAGGTACGCTGGGCGTCCTGCAACATCTACTCAACCCAGGACCATGCCGCCGCCGCGATTGCGCAGACTGGCGTTCCGGTCTTCGCCTTCAAGGGCGAATCCCTGGATGAGTACTGGGCGTTCACCCACAAGATCATGGAATGGCATGACGGCGGCACCCCCAACATGATCCTGGATGACGGCGGAGACGCCACCATGCTGACGATCCTGGGTAGCAAGGCCGAAAAAAATCTCTCGGTGCTGGATAACCCCACCAGCCACGAAGAGACCGCGCTGTTCGCCGCCATTCGCAAGCGCCTGGAAACGGACCCCTCGTTCTATTCAAGGATTCGCAACAACATCCAGGGCGTGACCGAGGAAACCACCACCGGCGTCCACCGTCTTTACGAGATGATGAAGAAAGGCGAACTGCCCTTCCCCGCCATCAACGTGAATGACTCGGTCACCAAGTCAAAGTTCGACAACCTGTATGGTTGCCGCGAATCACTGGTTGACGGCATCAAGCGCGCCACCGACGTGATGGTCGCCGGCAAGATTGCCATCGTGGCCGGCTTCGGCGACGTGGGTAAGGGCAGCGCCCAGTCCCTGCGCGGCCTGGGTGCCACGGTGTGGATCACGGAAATCGATCCCATTTGCGCCCTGCAGGCTGCCATGGAAGGTTACCGGGTTGTCACCATGGACGAGGCCGTGGACAAGGCCGACATTTTCGTCACCGCCACCGGCAACTACCATGTGATCACCCACGATCACATGGTGCGCATGAAGCACCAGGCCATCGTCTGCAACATCGGTCACTTCGATAACGAAATCGACGTCGCGAGCCTGGAGCAGTACGAGTGTGAAAACATCAAGGACCAGGTGGATCACATCATTTTCCCCGATGGCAAGCGCATCATCCTGCTGGCCCAGGGCCGACTGGTAAACCTGGGCTGCGGCACCGGCCACCCCAGTTTCGTGATGTCCAATTCCTTCACCAACCAGGTATTGGCCCAGATCGAATTGTGGAAGCACAAAGAGAAGTATTCCAATGAGGTGTACGTCCTGCCCAAGCACCTGGATGAGAAAGTGGCCCGCCTGCACCTGGGACGCATTGGCGCAAACCTGACCACCCTGACCAAAGAACAGGCCGATTACATCGGCGTGGCGACTACCGGCCCCTACAAACCGGACCAATATCGCTACTAGCATCAGTTTTCGGGATTGGTTCCCGGGAAATGAGAAAAGCGGCCTCCGGGCCGCTTTTTTTTTGCCCACATGACACTCCCCGACAGCAATTCGGACCCCCGGAAGGAATTTAGAATGGGAACAATGCGTAGGTGCCATGCGCATTTGCCGCTATAGGAAGGCCCACCCGTCTTGGCTAGCATTCCCCCATGAGCGACCAACGAAAAAGCGACCTGACTTCGCCCACGGATCTTCGCAGCCATGGAGCCGGCACCGGACCGGTTCGCAGGCAGCGCCCGATTTACGTGGATCTTTTACCTCCATGCAATAACGCCTGTCCGGCCGGAGAGAATATCCAGGCCTGGATGGCACTGGTGCAGGCTGGAAAGCTCGAGGCCGCATGGCAGGAACTGATCAAGGACAACCCCATGCCCGCGATCCACGGGCGGGTCTGCTATCACCCCTGCGAGGACGGCTGCAATCGCAACCAGGTCGACGCAACGGTAAGCATCCACGCGGTAGAGCGTTTCCTCGGCGACATGGCCCGGGAAAAAGGCTGGACACCTACATTCAGCGCCCGTGCATCAGGCAAGCGGGTTCTGATCATAGGCGCTGGTCCCAGCGGCCTGTCTGCCGCCTATCACCTGGCCCGAAAAGGACACCAGGTGGAAATTCACGAGGCCGGTCCGATCGCCGGCGGCATGATGCATTTTGGAATCCCCGCCTACCGCCTGCCCCGGAATGTGTTGAACGAGGAAATCCAGCGCATAGAGTCCATAGGCGTGAAAATCGTCCTCGATCATAAGGTCGACGACGTACTCGCCGAAAAAGAAGCGGGTAACTTTGATGCGGTGTTCATCGCCGTGGGCGCCCACATAGGCAAGAAAATCAACATCCCCGCCAGGGATGCCAGCCAGATTCTCGATGCCGTGTCCTTCCTGAAGGAAGTGGAAAGCGGTCGCAAGCCCAAACTGGGCCGACGGGTCGCCATCTACGGCGGCGGAAATACCGCCATGGATGCCGCACGCACTGCCAAGCGATTGGGCGTGGATGAGGCGCTGGTGATTTACCGTCGCGATCGCGAAAACATGCCGGCCCACGATTTCGAGGCGGACCAGGCACTGGAAGAAGGCGTCAAGATCAACTGGCTGAGAACCATCAAGGAAATCGATCAAAACAATTTCACCGTGGAAATCATGGAAGTGCGTGACGGCAGGCCAGTGGCTACCGGCAAGTTCGAAACCCTGGAGGCCGACTCGCTGATCCTGGCCCTGGGACAGGACACCGATACCGGATTCCTGCGCAAGGTGCCGGAAATCGAGTTCATGACGGACGACACAGTCGTGGTCAACGACAGCATGATGACCGGTCGGGAAGGAATCTTTGCCGGCGGAGACATGGTCCCCAGTGAGCGCACCGTAACGATCGCGGTAGGCCACGGCAAGAAGGCCGCAAAATTCATTGACGGCTACTTGCGCGCGCGGCCGGTTCACACTCCCGCCAAGCACCCGCTGGTCGGCTTCGAGGGGCTACACGTCTGGTACAAGACCGATGCACCCAAAAGTGTGCAACCCCAACTGCCAAGTGAAACAGCCAGTATGGGATTTGACGAAATCGTGGCCGGCCTGGACGAAAGCGAGGCGGTTTACGAGGCCCAGCGTTGCCTGTCCTGCGGCAACTGCTTTGAATGTGACGGCTGCTATGCCTCCTGTCCCGAGGATGCCGTGATCAAGCTCGGTCCGGGTCGCCGATACCGCTTCGACTACGAGCTGTGCACGGGCTGCGCGGTCTGCTTTGAACAATGTCCCTGCCACGCCATCGACATGGTTGCGGAGAACCAGGAAAACGATAGCAACGGGACGGGCATCTGATGGACAGCAAACCCATAGAAACTACCATTGATGGTAATGAAGCGACTGCCTATGTCGCCTACCGGGTGAACGAGGTCTGCGCGATCTACCCCATCACCCCCTCCTCACCCATGGCGGAGCTGGCCGACGAATGGGTGGCCAAAGGCGCACTGAATATCTGGGGCCGTTACCCGGATGTGGTGGAGATGCAAAGCGAGGGCGGCGCGGCCGGCGCGGTCCATGGCGCCTTGCAGGCTGGCGCACTGACCACCACCTTCACCGCCTCCCAGGGCCTGATGTTGATGCTGCCGAATATGTACAAGATCGCCGGCGAACTGACCAGTACGGTGTTCCATGTAGCGGCACGTTCGCTCGCAGCCCAGGCCCTGTCGATCTTCGGCGATCACAGCGACGTGATGGCCGCCAGGACCACTGGCTTTGCCTTGCTGGCTTCCGCCTCGGTGCAGGAAGCTCACGATATGGCGCTGGTCACCCAGGCCGCGACACTCAAATCCCGGGTCCCGTTCCTGCATTTCTTTGACGGCTTCCGAACCTCTCACGAGGTAAACAAGATCGTCTTGCTCAGCGATGAACAAATCAGGGAAATGATAGATGACGAGCTTGTTTACGATCACCGCAGGCGCGCATTGAATCCCGACAATCCGTTCATCCGTGGCACCGCGCAGAATCCAGACGTTTACTTCCAGGCCAGGGAAACGGTAAATCCCTATTACGCAGCCGCTCCCCAGATCGTCCAGGACGCCATGGACAAGCTGGCAGGAATGACCGGACGCCACTACAAATTGTTTGAATACCATGGCTCCCCGGATGCCGAGCGGGTGGCCGTTATCATGGGGTCCGGCGTGGACACGGTTCGTGAAACCGTTGACGGGCTGATTGAACGGGGTGAAAAAGTCGGCTTGCTGAGTGTGCGCCTGTACCGGCCATTCTCAGTAGAACACTTCATCCAGGCCTTGCCTGGAACCGTCCGCGACATCACTGTGCTGGACCGGACCAAGGAAGTCGGTGCTACCGGTGAACCCCTGTACCAGGACGTTGTGACCGCCCTGGTAGAGGCCGTCGGCGCCGGACAGTTCGCCAGGATGCCCCGGGTAACCGGAGGCCGCTACGGACTGTCTTCCAAGGAATTCACACCGGGCATGGTCGCCGGCGTGTTCCACAACATTGAAAAGGACAAGCCAAAGAATCATTTCACCATTGGAATACGGGATGATGTCTCGGGAACCAGCCTGGATTACGAACCGGAATTCCCCCTTGACGAAGAAGGCATGACCCAGGCCCTGTTTTACGGACTTGGCGCCGATGGAACAGTGGGGGCAAACAAGAACAGCATCAAGATCATCGGTGAGGGAAGTGACCTGTACGCCCAGGGATACTTTGTCTATGACTCCAAGAAATCAGGCGCCCAGACTGTCTCCCATTTACGTTTCGGACCCAGGCCAATCCACAAGCCCTACCTGATTCGCAAGGCAGATTTTATCGCCTGCCATCAATTCGGATTCGTCCAGAAAAGCGACCTGCTTCAGCAGGCCAGGGACGGCGCGACTTTCCTGTTGAACAGCCCCCATGACCGCAATGCAGTCTGGGCCAGTCTTCCACGGCCTGTGCAACGAAGCATCATTGAAAAGAAGCTGAAGTTCTTCGTCATCGATGCGTCCCGGGTGGCCCAGTCTGTCGGCATGGGCACACGTATCAACACCATCATGCAGACCTGTTTCTTTGCCCTGTCCGGCGTACTGCCGCGGGACGAGGCCATCGAGCGGATCAAGAATGCGATCAAGAAGTCCTACGATCGCAAGGGCGAGGAAGCGGTACAGAAAAATTTCCGTGCAGTGGACGCGGCACTTGATCACTTGCATGAGGTCACCGTGCCGGAACACACAAGCAACGAGCGGGAATTCCCACCGTCGGTGCCTGCCTCGGCTCCGGATTTTGTGCGCCAGGTTACCGGCGTCATGATTGCCGGCAAGGGCGACGACTTGCCGGTAAGCGCTTTACCGGTGGATGGCACCTACCCGGTGGGCACTACCCGCTGGGAAAAACGCAATGTGGCAGACCGGGTTCCCCTGTGGGATTCGGAATTGTGCATCCAGTGCGGAAACTGCAGCTTCGTCTGCCCTCACAGCGTGATCCGGGCAAAGTTCTTCCACAGGGATCACCTGAAACGGGCCCCGAAGAGATTCCCCTCCTCGCACATTATTGCCAAGGGTTTCCCCGAGACACGCTACTCCCTGCAGGTATACGCAGAGGACTGCACCGGCTGCAGGCTGTGTGTTGAAGCCTGCCCGGTGGCAGATACCAAAGTGCGGGGACGCAAGGCCATCAACATGACGGCCAAGGAACCCCTGCTTGACCAAAGTCGCCAGAACCTGGAGTTCTTCGAAAGCCTGCCAATCAACGACCGCAGCAAGGTGGAATTTTCAAGGGTGCAGGGCGCCCAGTTCCTTGAGCCACTGTTTGAGTTCAGCGGCGCCTGTGCAGGCTGTGGTGAAACACCTTATGTGAGACTGCTGTCCCAGTTATTCGGCGATCGGCTCATCGTTGCCAACGCCACCGGTTGCTCGTCCATCTATGGCGGCAATCTACCCACCACGCCGTGGACCACCAACAGCGAAGGCAAAGGCCCGGCCTGGTCCAACTCGCTGTTTGAGGACAACGCGGAATTCGGCCTGGGCATGCGGGTAACCGTGGATGTTCACACCAGCCTGGCCCGTTCTCTGTTGAGTCAGCTCAAAGACGAACTGGGCTCCGAGACGGTTGACACCCTCAGGGGTGCACCCCAGGTGTACGAGTCCGAGATCCGCCAGCAACGGGATCGGGTCGCATCGCTCAAGAGCCAGTTGCAAAAGATGAACACGCCCATCTCCAAGAGCCTGCTCTCGGTTGCCGATAACCTGGTGCGGCGAAGTGTGTGGCTGGTAGGCGGTGACGGCTGGGCCTATGACATCGGTTCCGGTGGACTGGACCACGTGCTTGCCCTGGGCCGAAATGTAAACATCCTGGTCCTGGATACCGAGGTGTACTCAAACACCGGCGGGCAAATGTCCAAGGCCACCCCGACAGCCGCCTCGGCCAAGTTTGCCGCTGCCGGTAAAAGGGTGGGCAAGAAAGACCTGGCCTTGCAGGCAATTTCCTACGGAAATGTCTACGTGGCACAGATCGCCATGGGCGCAAATCCACAGCAAACCCTGTTGGCCCTGCGCGAGGCCGAGGCCTACAACGGCCCCTCCCTGGTGCTGGCCTACAGCCATTGCATCGCCCACGGCATCAACATGCACCAGGGGCTGAACCAGCAGAAGCTGGCGGTGTCTTCCGGCTACTGGCCACTGATCCGCTACAACCCGGTGCTTCGCAACGAAGGCAGGAATCCCTTCGTGCTGGACTCCACCCGTCCGACCATCAGCTTGAAGGACTATGCCTACAACGAATTGAGATACCGGATCATTCAGCGCAACAATCCCGAAGAGGCCGAGAAACTCATGACCCTCGCCCAGGAAATGGTGGACTTGCGCTGGAGAACCTATGAGGAGATGGCCAGCCAGAGCGCCAGGGACTTCCAGCCCGTGGCATGAGACAAATCAGCAGCCCGACAAACTTGAACGCGTAACCCGGAGTGGGAACCCCATGAACCTCACCAGCACTTACCTCGGCATGGAACTCAGTTCACCCATCGTCGTGTCCGCTTGCCCCTTGTCCGAGAGCCTGGACAACATCGTCCGGATGCAGGAGCACGGAGCCGGAGCGGTGGTCTTGTTCTCCTTGTTCGAGGAGCAGATTCGTCGCGAGAACGCGCTGTATCAGGAAGTCATGGAAAACACCGCCGGCGCCTTCGCCGAAGCGGCTGACTATTTCCCCGGGGCGGATGAATACCAGTCCGGTACGGCTGAATACCTGGAGCTTATCCGGCGAGCCAAAAACAAAGTGGATATGCCTATCATCGCCAGTCTCAACGGCACCTCCCCCGAGGGCTGGATCGAATATGCCAGGCAACTTGAACAGGCCGGCGCAGATGGCATCGAGCTGAACGTTTTTTACATTCCGGCAGATGTGTCCCTGACCGGCGCGGAAGTTGAAGAACGTTACCTGAATATTGTGAAACTGGTGAAGTCCACGGTAAGTATTCCGGTAGCAATAAAGCTCAATCCGTACTTCAGCGCCATGGGCAACATGGCCCATCGCATGGCCGATGCAGGGGCTGACGGACTGGTGTTTTTCAATCGCTTTTACCAACCCGATTTCGATATAGAACACCTGCGGGTCATCAGCGACCTGCGCTATAGCGAGCACAATGAAATCCGCCTTCCTCTGTTATGGATAGCCGCCCTGCACGGTCGGATTGACGCCTCATTCGCGGCAACCAGCGGAGTCCAGGGAGCCGAGGAAGTCGTGAAATACCTGCTCGCAGGGGCTGACGTGGTAATGACCGCATCCTCCTTGTATCGCCATGGCATCGAACACCTGGCGACCATGAACCAGGAACTGAAACAATGGATGCAACGACTGAGTTTTGATTCCATTGACGGCTTCCGGGGCGTGCTCAGCCAACAGAACATCCATGACACCACCGCGTACGAGCGAGCTAATTACATACGCATTATGGAGACGGCAAGGCAGGCCTGAGCACTCGCTCAATGCTTTCCCGCTAATCCGGATCAAAGACTGATTTCTCAAAACCGGGAATGCGCACGGGTATTCGTGCATTAGCTTCTGCTATTATTTCCCTCGTTATTCATTATGGTGACAGGGCTGTGCGCACACTGACACATTCAACCCAGGATGGGCCGTTACGGCTGCTGCAAATTACGGATTGTCATTTGTTTGCCGATCCCCAGGGCGCCATGCACGGTTTGAACACCCGAAGCAGCATGCAGAAGGTGATTGACGCCGCTGCAGCCGAACTGGATGACTGTCACGCAATACTCGCCACCGGCGATCTTTCCCAGGATGAATCTGAGCAGGCCTACCGGGATTTCGCCAGCATCATGGCGCCATTTGATCAACCCGTCTTGAGCATTCCGGGCAATCACGACAACCCGGCCCTCATGCGCACATTTCTCGACCAGGGACAGTTTCAGTTCTGTGGCGCGGCAACCGGCAGCAACTGGCTGATCATCATGCTGTCCAGCCACTTAAGTGGCCAGACCGGTGGAGCGCTATCCGAGCAGGAACTGGACAGGATGGATACCCTGCTTGGCCAACATCCCGAACGTCATGCGCTGGTATGCCTGCACCACCAGCCTGTATCCATCGGCTCCCGGTGGCTGGACGGAATTGGACTGGACAATGGCGAGGAGTTCATGCGCAGAGTGCACCGGGCAGGAAATGTACGAGGCGTCGTCTGGGGGCATATACACCAGGAATTTCAGTCAGAAAATGCGGGCGTTACCTTACTCGCCGGACCCTCCACCTGCCACCAGTTTGTCGCAGCCTGCGATGAATACGGCGTTGAAAAAGGCAGATCAGGCTACCGGATACTGAACTTGCACGCGAATGGTCGTATCGACACCCGGGTGAACTGGGTCGAGACCTGATTCACAGGAGCACGCCGTGGAAATGGCAATAAAACAAGAACTGGTGTTGTACTACAAGCGGCTCCAGAAAAATGGCCTGAATGACTCCCACAGTGGCAACGCATCGGTACGCACCGACCAGGGAATGTGGATCACGCCAACCGGGGCCTGCGCCGAGATCCTGGACGCTAACGACCTGGTTCTTTGTACAACAGGCGCCCCCGCCACCCCCGGCGCATCTTTGGACGCGCCACTGCACGCGGCGATCTATCGGGAAGTCAGCGGCGCCCGGGCGATACTGCATTTCCACCCCGCCCATGCCATCGCTCTGACCCTGGATGGCGAGGATTTTCTGCCCGAGGATTTCGAGGGCTCCTATTTTCTGAATCGTGTACCGGTGCTGGACGTGGCTTTTGAGCGCTACACCCAGGACTCCCCCGCTGCGGTGGCCGAAGCCCTGGTAGAAAACAGGGTCACCATCGTGCGGGGCCATGGCGCCTACGTCTGCGGAAACTCACTTGACCAGGCCTACAAGTGGGCCAATGCCCTGGAGTCCTCCGCCAGGATCACCTGGCTCGCCCGGGTAGCAGGAGTTACCTGCCGATGAGGCGTTGGCTGGCCGGCCTGCTGTTTGGCCTTTGCCTGGCCATCACCGCGGCCGCGGAAACCCCCTCCAACAGCCTGTGGCGGGGTACCTTGAACGATCATGACATCAGCATCCTGGGCTCTATCCATGCCTTGCGCCCGGCGGATTACCCGCTACCCGAGGCCATCAACGATGCCTACCAACGCGCCGAGACCGTGGTGTTTGAACTGGACCTGGCAAACCTGGACCCGCAGAGTATCTCGGCGGCAGTAACTTCTACCGGCCTGCTTACCCAGGGCAGCCTGCCGCAGCTGTTCGAGCCAAAAGATTGGCGACGGGCAGATGAACTGGCCCGGTCCATGAATATCGCCCTGGATCCTCTTGCCGGCCTCAAACCGTGGCTGGCGGCAATGACCATCGTGCAAATACGCATGGCCCAGCTGGATTACGACCCTGAACTGGGAGTCGACCAGCACTTTGCCACCCTTGCCCAGGCTGATGGGAAACCGGTAATCGGTCTGGAAACCCTGCTGCAGCAACTGGCCATGCTGGACTCCATGCCCACCCACGAACAGCAGGCACTGTTTCTGCAGTCCCTGGAAGAAGCCCAGGAAATGGGTGCGGGACTCGGCGAACTGGTGGAGGCCTGGCGGCAGGGAAATAGTGCGGCCCTGGCGGAGGAACTGGGAGGGAGTTTCACGGAATTTCCCGAGCTATACCAACAACTCGTGGTTGCCCGGAACAAGGCCTGGAGTGAGCAAATCCTCGCCATGGATGCCACCACCGGGAATCTGCTGGTGGTGGTCGGTGCTTTGCATCTGGTGGGGCCAAACAGCCTGATCGGGATGTTGGAAAAACGCGGGCTTGTGCTGAATCAGCAATAACCGCCTAGATTTCGACCAAGTCGAAATCCTCTGTCTCTGCGCCACACTCAGGGCAGCACCAACTCTCCGGGAGATCTTCCCATCGGGTCATCGGAGGAATATGAGACTGAGCGTCTCCTTGCTCCTCCTCGTACACGTAACCACATACTACGCACATATAGGCTTTCATCTGAATGCCCCGGGTTCAACATCCTGTCGTGGAAATTCCTTGCCAGTTTAGCAGAGAACTTGCCCCTACTGCTGGTAGAATGGCACCTTTGAATCTGGTGAAAGGAAGTACAGTGAGCCTCTACGACGACGCAAAACGATATATCCCTGGTGGTGTTAACTCCCCGGTCCGTGCCTTTGGCTCGGTGGGCGGTGAGCCTGTGTTTTTTGCCCGCGCCAAAGGCGCCTACCTGTTCGACACCGATGGCAAGCGCTATATCGACTATATCGGCTCCTGGGGACCCATGATCCTTGGACATGCCGAAAAGAACGTCATCGCAGCGGTGCAAAAGGCGGCCGAGGCCAGCCTGAGTTTTGGCGCCCCTTCGGTGGCCGAAACCACGCTGGCGGCCAAGGTCTGCGAACTGATGCCCAGCATCGAGAAAATCCGCATGGTGAACTCTGGAACAGAGGCCACCATGAGCGCCATCCGCCTGGCCCGGGGGTTCACCGGACGAGACAAGATCCTGAAGTTCGAGGGCTGCTACCACGGCCATTCCGACTCCCTGCTGGTAAAAGCCGGATCTGGCGCCCTGACCCTGGGCGTACCCACCTCACCCGGCGTACCTGCGTCAGTTGCCGAGCACACCATCACCTGCACCTATAACGACCTGGAGCAGGTCAAAGAGGTATTCGCAGAAATCGGTGACCAGCTGGCCTGCATCATCGTTGAGCCGGTAGCCGGTAACATGAACATGGTCACGCCGGTCGAGGGATTCCTTAAAGGGCTGCAAGAGATTTGCGAGCAGCATGGCACCCTGCTTATTTTTGACGAAGTCATGACCGGCTTCAGGGTGGCACGCGGCGGCGCCCAGGCGCTTTACAATATCAAGCCCGATCTCACCACCCTGGGCAAGATCATCGGCGGCGGCATGGCAGTGGGCGCTTTTGGCGGCCGTGCTGACGTGATGGACTACATCGCACCCAGCGGCCCCGTCTACCAGGCAGGCACCCTGTCGGGCAATCCAGTCGCCATGGCCGCGGGCCTGGCCACCCTGGCCGGCCTTGGCCGGGACGGCTTCTACGAGGAACTTGGCGCCAAGACCGCCAAGCTGGCCGACGGCCTTGCACGGGTGGCACGCGAAGCCGGTATTCCGGTGTTCACCCGCTCGGTGGGTGGCATGTTCGGCATGTTCTTTACCGATGCAGTCTCGGTGGATTCCTTCAGTGAAGTGATGAAGTGCGACACCGACCGTTTCCGCAAGTTCTTCCACGGCATGCTGGACGCAGGCATCTACCTGGCGCCGTCGGCATTCGAGGCCGGATTCGTCTCGATTTGCCACACCGATGAAGACATCCAGGCCACCCTGGATGCTGCAGCGAAAGTCATGGCCGGCCTCTAGGCCGACTGACGCTCTGCCAATACCCTGCGGTAGATACCCAGGGTCGGCTCAGCAAGGCAGACAAGTAATACCCGCGAGGGGATCCCGTCACCAGGCGGGGTCCCCAGCACTTCATCCACTGCAATGCGCGCAGCCTGCTCAACCGGGTAGCCGTACACCCCGCAACTGATGGCGGAAAACGCCACACTGTCACATCCCCCGGCTGCCGCCAGCCTCAAGGCATGCCGGTAACAGCTGCGCAGCGCGCTGGGCTCACCCTGCTCACCACCACTCCAGACCGGGCCCACCGCGTGAATGACAAACCGGGCGGGCAGGTCAAAACCGGGAGTGATCACCGCCTGGCCGGTGGGGCAGCCCCCGATTCCGCGGCAGGCTTCTGCCAGGCTGGGCCCCGCCACCCGGTGTATCGCCCCGTCCACGCCCCCGCCTCCGGCCAGCCGGCTGTTGGCCGCGTTGACAATGGCATCCACCTCCAGGGTGGTGATGTCCGCCTGGATCACTTCTACCTGCATGAAGAACCTCCCGGGACGCCTGCCCCGGGAGAAGTTTAGTTCGACCCGGCGTTGCGCGCCCGCCGACGGGCGGTGTCGCTCATGCCCCGCACTACCACCATGGCCTTGGCCAGGCCGTTAAAGGTAGTCGCCGTGGAGTGAGTGTAGGCACCCATGAACAGGCCGGCGATCACGTCCCCTACCTGCAGGTTGGGCAGTGGAATGGCCTCATCCAGCATATCGAAGCTGTCGCATGTCGGGCCTGTCAGCACGCTCAGGCGAGTCTCACCCTCGGCAAACAGGGGTACCAGCGGGTAGCGGGCACCCTCGGTGACGATTCCGTTGTAGGAACCATAGATACCGTCATCCAGGTAATACCAGGGCTTGCCGCCACGCTCGGTCTTGCCAATCACACTGGCCAGGGCCGTACCCGAGGAAGCCACCAGCACACGACCGGGCTCGGCATACAGCGTAATGCCGGCGGGCAGGCGTGACAGAGCCTCGCGAATGGGCGCACAGAACTCGTTAAGGTCCAGACCCTTCTGCTCGTAGTCGGCAGGGAAGCCGCCGCCGATGTCCAGGATGCGCAGCGAACCCTTGCCATAATCACTATAGGTGGCCAGCAGTTCGGTGCACTGTTCAATGGCATGCACGTGCTTCTCAGGCCCGGGGACCTGGGAACCGGCATGGAAACTGAATCCGCGAACCTTGAGCTTGAGCTCCGCGGCCAGCGCCAGCAGCGGGCCCACCTCGGCCGGCGTGCAGCCAAACTTCTTGGACAGGTCGCAGCGTGCACCCGGGTTGGGGAAGGAAATACGCAGCAGGATGGCCAGGCGGTTCCTGTAACGGGCCAGCTTACGGATTTCCGCCTCGTTGTCGGCCACGAAGGTCTTGCAGCCAAAATCCAGGGCCGCGCGAATCTCCCGGTCACTCTTGATCGGGTGCGTGTGCAGGCAGCGATCGGCTTCCACGCCGGTTTCGCGCATCAGTTCCACCTCGCCACTGGAGGCCAGGTCGAAGTTGCAGCCAAGTTCAGCCAGGGTGGAGATCACCGACGCGTGAGGCAGGGCCTTCACCGCGTAGTACATCTGCACGCCGGGCAGCGCGGCGGTCAACCGCTTGTACTGCAAACGCACCTGGGCCATTTCAAGCACCAGCAGGGGCGTGCCATGACGAGTCACAAGCCGCTGCCAGGTGCTAGCCTGCAAAGGACTGAAACCCATCTTGTTCTGCTTCACTTCAACCGATTCCTTGCTCATTAATTGCTTATCGCCTCCAGGGTGAAAGCCGGCAGCAAAAATGCTGCCTTGTGTAATTCAGGTGTACTACAACGTGGCAACGACAACCGCATGACGCATCGCTCGTTCCATCAAACCCAATTGACCCAGTTTCTCAGCGTTGTAAAAATCCAGCAACAAATAGGTTCCTGCAGAGGTAACACCATTCCGAGAGACAAAATGGTCCTTGGCCAGGAAAGCATCTACTGCCTTCACAACCCGGGCGGAATCAAGGGAAGAATCATAATTGTCCGGGACAGCGCGCAAATTCATTGCAGCCCCACGGGCAAGTGCGTTCATACCAGCCACTCCAGTCATCAGCAGTCAAAATTTAAACCCCGAACCGCTGTAATGTCTCAGACGGCCGGCACATTAGAAGCTCATAAAGCCCTGCAAATTGCTAGATCGGGCGCGATAATAATCAAAAAAACCCGAGAGACAAGAATTATTTTTGTTGCATTTCCTGCAGGGCGAGTGACGTGGGGAAGATCAATAAAGGGGACAGGGGCCAGCGCCGGCCCGGGCCCGACAGAAATGACAAAAAATCGCTAATTTTCAGCGCTTAAGGGACGTTAACCCCCGTATCCACGGCGTGGGAGCACCGGGACTCAGGCGTCGCTGCGCAGGTGACTGACATCCTTGGCCAGTTGCTGGAGCCGCCCGATCGGGTCGTCCATCTCCAGATATAACTGTTTTTGCGCAATCGGAAGGGGTAGCAGTTCCGCCAGCCGGTAGCCCAGCCAGCTGGCATCATCCGGGTTCCGGGGGACATCGCCGTACATCGAAGTGAACTCATCCAGCAGCCCCAGCACGACGGTGGCCAGGTATTTGAGAGCTTCTGGTACCTCCAGGGCAGGCTCCGGATCCAACCAGATGACCTTGGCCACGTCCAGCCCGTCTTCTTTCTTGCTTACCGATTCAATTCGAAAGCGTTGCTCACCCCGGGTAACAATCGCCAGCAACCCGTCATCGCTGCGATCCCAGTCGATGATCCTGGCGGCTGTACCCACGCCGAAAATATGATCACCCCCGTGAGGAGATTCTTCCTGGACCCCGACCACGCCGAAACACGAGTCATGGCGCATGCAATGACTCACCATATCCAGGTAGCGGGGTTCAAAAATACGAAGTGGCAGAGGCCCTCCGGGATAGAGGACAACTCGCAAGGGGAAAATTGGTAATTCGGAACTCTGCATGCCTTAACAGATTGCCCTTGGAGCTTTCGGAAAATTCACAGGCGGGGACACCTGGAAGCGATCACCCCGCCTGGCCGGAAGCTGATTCCTCCAATTGGCTCAAGAGCTTGCCGTGCAAGCCACCGAAGCCGCCATTACTCATCACCAGTACATGATCACCCCTGCGCGCTTCAGCGACAACCCGGGCCACCAGTTCATCCACGTCGGTCTCCACCCGGGCCCTCTCCCCCAGGGGGGTTAACACCGACTCCAGGCTCCACTGAATTCCCTCGGGCTGCATGGCCCAGACCAGGTCAGCAGCGTCCAGGGCGCCCGCCAGTTGGTCCTTGTGAACGCCCTGCTTCATGGTATTTGAGCGAGGCTCCAGCACCGCCAGGATGCGCTGCTCTCCCACCCGCGCCCGGAGGGCCGCCAGGGACTCGGTGATGGCCGTGGGGTGATGGGCGAAGTCATCGTAAACGGTGACGCCCGCCGGTTTTCCCAGCAATTCCAGCCTGCGTTTAACACCATGGAATTGCGCCATGGCCTCTGCGGCGGTTGGCAACTCCACACCCGCATGGCGGGCTGCCAGCATCGCCGCCAGCGCATTATTCATATTGTGCCGTCCGGGCATCATGCCCTGTACCCTGGCAATTACCTGCCCCTGGTGAAGCACCTCGAATTCCGTGCAATCCGGGCACAACGGACGCGCCTGCCATTGAGCCTCCGGGCACTCCACGCCACCGAAGCGTTGCACCGGGGTCCAGCATCCCTGGGCCAGCATGTCATCCAGTTCGGACTCCGCCCCATTACTAACGACCAGGCCCTGTGAGGGAACGGTCCGCATGAGTTGATGGAACTGCCACTTGATGGCATCCATGTCGGCAAAAATATCCGCGTGATCAAACTCCAGGTTATTCAGCACCAGGGTTCGCGGCAGGTAGTGCACGAACTTCGAGCGCTTGTCGAAGAACGCGGTGTCGTACTCGTCGGCTTCGACAACAAAAAACGGTGTATCACCAAGCCGCGCCGTAACTCCGAAATTCGCCGGCACACCGCCGATGAGAAAACCCGGATTCAATCCCGCGTAGTCCAGTATCCAGGCCAGCATGCTGGAGGTGGTGGTCTTGCCATGGGTTCCGGCGATCGCCAGCACCCAGCGATCACGCAACACATGTTCAGCCAGCCAGCGGGGGCCGCTGGTGTAGGCGATCCCCTGGTTCAGCACCGCTTCTACTGCAGGGTTGCCACGAGACAGGGCGTTGCCAATCACCACCACGTCGGGAACCGGATCCAGCTGGGCCGGATCGTAACCCTCCACAAGCTCTATCCCCAGGGCCCGCAGCTGATCGCTCATGGGTGGATAGACCTGCTGGTCCGAGCCGGTCACCCGGTGACCGGCA
>Ga0316188_10000154_pt1 | contig 24104 bp, 25 predicted proteins | sample Phiworburrow1_MG_FD_204933 | JGI IMG/M metagenome (GOLD analysis project Ga0316188, IMG submission 204933) | Coastal sediment microbial communities from Maine, United States - Phippsburg worm burrow 1 | ecosystem: Environmental > Aquatic > Marine > Coastal > Sediment | place: USA: Maine... | reverse complement strand
GATGAAGATCCAGCGGCGAATAAAAACAGGCAATATCGCCTGGTGTTCAGCGATGTTAACGGTCGTATTCAGATTGAAGTAAAAGATGTTAAAGATTCGCTATCTACTAATGAAGATGGTGATGTGCGTAGTACTGCACGCGTAGAACAGATAAGAAATATGCTGGTTGAAAGCCTGGAGTAAGGTTCTTTCTGGCTGATTTAATCCTTGGCGTTTGCTTTTAACTGTGCTTTTGGATATCGCTAATGAATTGTGAGGCGCTGCTCGCCGACGGAACTGAAAGCTAACATAAAAAAGCACCATTTGAGTGGTGCTTTTTTATTGTTTTGAGTACGGTTTTTTAATGAAGACCAGTTATCGTGGTTTCTCGATCAAGGCATAAGCAGAGTGATTATGGATTGATTCAAAGTTTTCTGATTCGACAGTATAAGACTGTATGCGTTTATCATTGTTTAATTTATGGGCGATGTCACGTACCATGTCTTCAACAAATTTCGGATTATCATAAGCGCGCTCCGTAACAATTTTTTCATCAGGACGTTTCAGCAGGCCAAACAGTTCGCAGGAAGCCTGAGACTCGACGATATCAATAATCTCTTCGATCCAGATAAACTCTTCAGTTTCAACATTTACCGTGACATGTGAGCGTTGATTGTGTGCGCCACGGTCGGATATTTTTTTCGAACAGGGACATAAGCTAGTAACAGGTACCACCGCTTTGATATTTATTTTATTTTTACTGTTCTTGCGCTCACCGATAAAGCTTACTTCATAATCGAGCAGGCTCTGTACGCCGGAGGCAGGCGCAGTTTTATTGATGAAGAAGTAGAAAGTCATTTCGATATGGCCACATTCTGCATCCAGCAAATTGGTCATTTCCGTCAGCATGGTTTTGAATGATTCGACTGTGATCTCCCATTCGTGATTGTTGAGGATTTCAACAAAACGAGACATGTGGGTGCCTTTAAAATTATGAGGCAGATCTACATACATGTTGAAATTAGCAATGGTATGTTGAATTTTGCCAGCACGGTCTTTGACCTGTACGGGGTGGCGAATATCCTTGATGCCTACCTTATTGATCGCAATAGCACGGGTATCCTTGCTGTTCTGAACATCAGGTAAGGTGCTGCACGCGCCGGCTTCTTTTTCCAGGATATCACTCATTATATATTCTCTTCACTGTAGCGAACGCATGCACGCTCGGTTTCCCATAACGTAAGGGCAGTGACTTTTACAGAGTCACTATTTATACGGGCAGAAATTTCTTTGAACATATAGGCTGCAATATTTTCTGCTGTCGGGTTAACATCTTTAAATGGATCAAGATCATTCAGATAACGATGGTCGAGTTCATCACCGACTGCCTTGGCCGCCTGTTTCATCACTTTGAAATCAACACCCATGCCGATATCATCGAGCTGGGTAGCTACTGCTTCCAGTTCAACTTTCCAGTTGTGGCCATGCATCCGGCTACATGCGCCGGGATAGTCCCTGAGAGTATGCGCTGAAGCAAATTCTGTCACCACTTTCAGCTGGTAGCGAGCCGCCATTGTTTATGTACCTGAATAATACCTGAGTAAAACAGTAGGGATTTTATAACGTTTTGCTAATATACGCAATCATATTAGCAACTCCTTAATCCTGCTCTGGATGGTCTGCAACATGCCGTTTTTGTCGAGTTTCCAGTCGGCAAGCAACTCGTCGGGTTGGCCGTGATTGATTAATTCGTCGGGAAAGCCCAGCTGCAGCAGGTTAGTGCGGATATGATGCTGGTTGAGATGCTCAGAAACGGCGCTGCCTGCACCGCCGGCGATGGCATTATCTTCAATAGTAACCAGTAAATTATACTGTTCTGCGGCCGCCTTGATAGTATTTGCGTCCAGCGGTTTTACGAAGCGCATACTGTATACGCTGGCATCAATCTCTTCGGCAACTTCCATCGCGGTTGCTAACAGGGTGCCAAAGACTAATAAAGCGACCTTGTTACCCTGACGGACCTGTACAGCCTGGCCGAAAGGCAGTGCCTGCAGTTCATCACTCATGCTCATGCCGATGCCCGAGCCGCGGGGATAACGTACTGCGCTGGGACCATCATGTAAGAACGCGGTGGTCAGCAGGCTGCGGCATTCGATTTCATTGGCCGGTGTCATGATCACCATGTTAGGTATACAGCGTAAAAAGCTGATGTCATAAGCTCCGGTGTGAGTTGGTCCGTCGGCACCGACGATACCGGCACGGTCGATGGCAAAGACTACAGGCAGGTTCTGTAAAGCGACATCATGGATCAGCTGATCATAGGCACGTTGCAGGAAAGTCGAGTAGATTGCGACTACGGGTTTTAAACCATCACACGCCATGCCAGCAGCAAGTGTCACCGCGTGCTGTTCGGCAATGCCTACATCAAAGTAACGCTGTGGAAAGCGCCGGGAAAACTCAACCAGTCCTGAACCTTCACGCATAGCGGGGGTGATACCGATAAGACGTTCATCCTGATGCGCCATGTCGCATAACCACTGACCGAAAATTTCGGTATAACTCGGGTGCTTTCCCTTGCTGGTCGCGTGCGATTTACCTGTGCTCAGGTCAAAGGCGCTGACACCGTGGTACTTGATCGGAGCATCCTCTGCCGGGAAATAACCTTTACCTTTTTGCGTCTTAACATGTAGCAGTCTCGGGCCTGATTGTTGATTGATGTTTTTTAACACTGGAATCAGAGTGTCCAGATCATGGCCGTCAACCGGGCCGAAATAAGTGAAACCAAGCTCTTCAAACAGGGTTCCTGGAGCAATCATGCCTTTTACATGTTCTTCGGTACGTCGCGCCAGCTCCAGTGCAGGCGGAATATTTTCCAGTACCTTTCGGCCTCCTTCTCGTATAGTAGAGAAAAGATTACCGGATAATAAACGTGTCAGGTGGTTTGACAAGGCGCCGACATTTGGAGAAATCGACATATCATTATCATTCAGGATCACCAGTAAATTGGCATCGCTGTCACCGGCGTGGTTGAGCGCTTCAAATGCCATGCCCGCGGTCATCGCACCGTCGCCGATCACAGCGACACAATGCCGGTTTTCATGATGTTGCCGGGCCGCAATGCTCATCCCCAGTGCAGCAGCAATCGAGGTGCTGGAGTGGCCGGTACCAAAGGCGTCATATTCGCTTTCTTCACGTTTTGGAAAACCGGCGAGACCACCTTTCTGCCTCAACGTGGTCATTTTTTTACGCCGGCCGGTTAGTATCTTGTGCGGGTAGGTCTGATGTCCAACATCCCACACCAATCTGTCGTATGGTGTGTTGAATACATAATGCAAGGCGACAGTCAGTTCAATAGTACCGAGTCCGGCAGAGAGATGGCCACCGGTAGAGGAGACACTGGCAAGCAGGAATTCACGCAGCTGACGTGCCAGCTCTTTGAGCTGCGAAGTGTTGAGTTTGCGAACATCGGCCGGTGAGTCGATAGACTCTAGCAGGGACCAGTTAGAATTTGAGAATGGCATGACTTATGTGTCTGTTTTATCCAAAGTAGCAGCTAAAAATGACGTTCAACGATATAAGCGGATAACTGGCGTAAACTATCGGCTTTTTCGTCCAGCGGTTCAAGTATTTTCAAGGCGAGCTGGTGTTGCTCCAGAGCGAGCTGTTTGGATGTGTCCAGGCCGATAATCGCCGGAAAGGTGGGTTTTTCCTGTTTTTCATCGGAACCCTGCGGTTTGCCCAATGTACTAGTATCACTGATGACATCGAGAATATCGTCCTGAATCTGGAAGGCCAGGCCAATGCACCGTGCATAGTTGCTCAATACGTCCATTTCCTGTGCGCTGATATCTTTCTTGCACATGCCGCCCAGTAAGATGCTCGCGCGAATCAGAGCACCGGTCTTTAGTTGATGCATATATTCCAGTTGTGCCAGTGTCAGTTGTTTGCCGACGGATGCCAGATCGACTGCCTGGCCGCCGGCCATGCCGTGAGCACCGCTGGCTTCGGTTAGCAGGATCAGCATCGCTATGCGATGATCCGGTGTCAGCTCTTTGTGGTCGTCCTTTGCCAGGATTTCATAAGCTAATGCCTGTAAAGCGTCGCCGGCTAATATCGCTGTAGCTTCATCAAAAGCTTTGTGACAGGTCGGGCGGCCGCGACGCAGATCATCATCATCCATCGCTGGCAGGTCGTCGTGAATCAATGAATAAGCGTGGATCATTTCAACAGCACAGGCAGGGATATCCAGCAGATCAGTGGATACGCCCATAGCTTCGCCGGCAGCATAAACCATGGCAGGACGGATACGTTTGCCGCCGCCGATAACAGAATAGCGGATAGCTTCAGCCAGATTATGCTCCGGAGGATCGTCCGCTGGCAGGTATTTGTCTAGAGCGGCATTAACTCGTTTCTGGTAAGCGTCCAGACGGGGTTGAAATATGTGATGCATGAGTGCTAATCACCCAGCTCGATATCTTGTTCAAGCAATTTGCCATTTTTTTCGACGAGTTCTTTGATCTTTAATTCAGCGCTTTGTAAAGCCTGCTGGCACTCGGTGCTCAGGGCGATACCTTTTTCAAATCGTTTCAGTGATTCTTCCAGGCTGAGATTACCCTGTTCCATATCTTCGACCAGGGATTCTAGTTCTGCTAATGCTTTTTCAAAATTGGGGATCTTCTTAACCATGGCACATTTTAGCAAACAAACAGGCGTTGAAACAGTTATCTGTCTGTTTGTTAAGGGCTTTGACGGTTAATTTAAAGAAATAGCCGCGTCGACGAGCTCGCTGACACGTTGCACGCCAATTATATCCAGTCCGGCGATTGCTTCGCCTTTTCTTGGCATGTTGGCTTTTGGGATGATCGCCTGTTTGAAACCGTGTTTCGCCGCTTCGCGCAAACGTTCCTGACCATTCGGCACCGGGCGAATTTCACCCGCTAAACCGACTTCGCCGAAGGTGAACAGGTTATTCATTAGCGGTCTGTCGCGGAAACTGGAAAGCGTGGCAAGGATGAGCGCGGTATCAGCAGAGGTTTCGGTGAGGCGTACTCCACCGACGATATTGATAAACACGTCCTGATCAAACATCGCGATGCCCGCGTGTCGGTGCATGACGGCGAGTATCATGTTTAATCGATTGGGGTCGAGGCCAAGGCAGACTCGACGCGGGTTATTGCTATGGCTCTCGTCAACCAGCGCCTGTAATTCAATAAGCAATGGGCGGCTACCTTCTCGAGTGACCGTGATAATGCTGCCAGGCACAGGTTTTTCATGGCGGGAAAGAAAAATGGCAGAGGGGTTGCTGACGGTTTTCAGGCCTTCATCCGTCATTGCGAAAATGCCAAGTTCATTGACCGCGCCAAAACGATTTTTAACAGCACGTATCATGCGATAGCGCTCACCTGGATCGCCCTCAAAATAAAGCACGGTATCAACCATATGTTCGAGTACACGGGGTCCTGCCAGCGTGCCTTCTTTGGTAACATGGCCTACCAGAAATAGTGCAGTGCCAGTCTGTTTGGCAAAACGCACCAGCTGTGCAGCGCTTTCTCTCACCTGGGCGACACCTCCAGGTGCTGATTGCAGCGCTTCGGTATAGATGGTCTGGATTGAATCAACGACGATGACTTTAGGTTCGTGTTCACTGGCAAGGGTGATGATATTTTCTACACAGGTTTCTGCTAATAATTTTAAACCTTTGCCTTCAAGGCCGAGGCGATGTGCACGCAAACTGACCTGCTGCAGCGATTCCTCGCCGGTGACATACAGGCAGGGCAGGGTCTGGCTAAGGCTGGCCAGCGTTTGTGTCAACAAGGTCGATTTGCCAATGCCTGGGTCACCGCCGATCAGGGTAACCGAGCCATGTACCAGGCCGCCACCCAATACCCGGTCGAGTTCACCAATGTGGGTGACAGTGCGCATCTCTTCCTGCATCTGAATGTCTTCTAAGGCCTGTATCTGTGCCTGGCCTTTCTTGCCAGCAAAACCCTGACGGTTATTGGTGGTGATGGCGGCTATGGATTCGATCAAGGTGTTCCATTCGCCACAGTCACCGCACTGACCGGCCCATTTCGAATGGCTGCTGCCGCATGCAGTGCAGGAATACTGGATTTTTGCTTTAGCCATTTTTTACTATTGTGATTCGCCGCTTTTGTTATTATCGGTTTTGCCAGTGTCTATGTCTTTATTCTGAGTTTGTTGAGTGTCTCGTAACCTGGCTGTCTGTACTGCATTATTGGTCGTGCGGGTGATTTCGATGGTGTAGTTACCTACCATCAGGCTGGTGCCGTTCTGTGGAATAATCTCCATGTGTTCGAGGATTAGACCATTGAGCGTTTTCGGGCCATCGACCGGTAACGACCAGTTCAGAGTACGGTTAATCTCACGAATATGGGTATTGCCGTCAATAAGATAAGAGTTATCCTCTGTTCTGTGGATGCCCAGTTTGCGGGACGATGAATCAGTGGTGAACTGGCCCACGATCTCTTCGAGAATATCTTCCAGCGTCACCAGTCCCTGAATACTGCCATATTCATCGACCGCCAGTGCTGAACGGCGGCGATTGTCCTTGAAATTCAATAATTGACGGATCAGTGGTGTTCCCGCAGGAATAAAATATGCTGGTGCGATCAGTTTTTTCAGTGTTTCTATATTTAATTCGTCACGCGACAGCAGGTTGAGCACTTTACGCAGATGTAAGATGCCGACCGTATTATCAATGCTATCGTGAAAGATAGGCACTCGAGTTCGTTGGCTATGGGTGATCTGATATACGATGTCATTCCAGTCATCATTGATGTCGATACCGGTAATCTCATTGCGCGGCACCATAATATCTTCCACGCTGACCTGTTCCAGGTCGAGGATGCCAAGTAGCATGTCTGAATGTGCTCGCGGCATGAAATGTTCGGCTTCGACCACCACGGCACGGAGTTCATCGGCACTGAGTTCATGCCTGGTTGCTTTATCGGGATGAACTCCTATCATGCGCAATATGGCATTCGAAAAAATATTCACCAGCCAGACAAAAGGATAAAGCGGTGTTGCGATCAGGGTGTAGATGAATGCCGATGAAAAGGCGAGTCTTTCCGGCTTCAGGGCGGCCAGGGTTTTTGGCGTGACCTCGGCAAAAACTAAAATGACAAAAGCTAATACAAAGGGCGCGATTGCCAGTCCAATTTCACCATACAGTCTCAGCGCTATGATGGTTGCCAGGGTGGCAGCAAAAATATTGACAATATTATTACCGAGTAATATCAGGCCGAGAAGCCGGTCGGGCCGGCTCAGCAGTTTAATAGCGAGTTTCGCGCCCTGATGGCCCTTGTCAGCAAGGCTTTTTGCCCGATAACGGTTGAGTGTCATCAGGGCAGTTTCTGAGCCAGAAAAGAAAGCAGAAAGTATAATCAGTAATGTGAGGATGATAAACAGCGATGCTGTTGATAATTCGTTCAAAAAGAAAAGTCTCTTATGTCTAGAATAGTTTAATTATGTGCCCGCAGACCACAGAGTCAAGTAGCGCTAGTTGTGGGTTGAGCAGTCATATACTGTCAGCAGGTCTATGCAAGCAGGATTTCCAGAACGAACTTACTGCCGAAATACGCCAGCATCAGGCTGATAAAGCCACTGATGGTCCAGCGTATAGCAGTGCGACCGCGCCAGCCAAGTTTCCAGTGGCCTATCAATAAGATCAGGAAGACAAACCAGGCGAGAATAGATAACACGGTTTTGTGTGCCAGCTGTTGCTCGAACATGTTTTCCAGGAAGATTAATCCACTGCCAAGTGAGATCGTTAATGCAACAAAGCCAACAAGGATGATCTCGAATAATAATTCTTCCATATATTTTAATGGAGGCATCAATTTTATTATGCCGCCAGGGTGGTGAGCATGAAGGAATTTGTTCTGAATGGATAAAAAAACAGCCTGTAGTGCAGCGAGCGCAAGAATGCTGTAGGCGATGATCGACGTCAATATATGAAAAATGAGTGCGTTCGAACTGTCAGGTGCAAGTAAGTGGCTGGTAGCGCTGTTAATGTCCAATAACATTGCGATCGCTGAAAGGGGTAACAAGACCACTGCCATGATTTCAATCGGGTAGCGCCAGGTAGCAATCAGGATCAACAGCGTAATGAACGCGCTCACCAGCGACATGGCATTATAAAATCCCAGATTAATGCCCAAAGGGCTGATCATGCTGCTGTAAAGCGCAAAACAATGTAGCAACAAACCTGCTAGCCCTATGGCGATTATCTGTTTCTTTGACAGTGCGTCGGTTATTTCAGGCGACAGTTCTTCAGCTCGTTTTAATTGAAAAAACAATAAGGCTGAGCAGGTAAAATACAGAATAACTGCGCTATAAGTGAAGATGTGATTTTCCATACTGAATTATTCGCCGGTCTATACTGATTGACTGTTATTTATAAAGAACAAAATCTTTAATAAAGGGCTATAACGGGTTTTGATAAAATTTAGAATATAAGCCCGTTCACATTCTAATTATTCTGTCATCGAGTTCGATTTTAATAAGGTGGCATGTTATCACTAGAATCGACAATAATCATCTAACTGTTTAAATGTGAGTTGAATTAATGAAAGTGCGCGTTTTAGGATGTAGCGGCGGTGTAAACCAGAAGGTGGCGACCACATCCTTCTTGGTGGATGATGATATTCTCATCGATGCCGGTACCGGAGTGGGTGATTTAACGCTGGATGAGATGCGCCGTGTTAAACACATTTTTATCACCCATTCTCATTTAGATCATATTGCTTCCGTCCCGCTATTGGCTGATACCTTGTTTGATGATCTGATTGGTCAGCCGCTAATCGTTCATGCGCAGGCAGAGACCATCAAAGCATTTCATGACCATATCTTCAACTGGACTATCTGGCCTGATTTCACCGAGTTGCCCGATAAAAGCAATGCCGTAGTGAAACTTGAAGTTATGGCAGCCGGCGAGACAGTTGAGCTTTCCGGTCGGCAGATTGAGATGATCAGGGTTAATCACACTGTGCCTGGCGTTGGCTATTATGTCGAGTCTGATGGTAAATCGTTTGCTTTTAGCGGTGACACGACGAGTAATGAAAATTTCTGGGCCAGTCTGAATAAACATGAAGCGGTGGATCTATTGTTTATCGAGTCAGCATTTGCCGATGAAGAGCTGGAACTGGCAAAAGTGGCTTTCCACTACTGTCCGCAATTACTGGCAATAGATCTGCCGAAATTACAGCACAAAACCAGGGTCTGTATTTCACATTTGAAGCCCGGAAGTGAGCAGCAGATCATGCAGCAGTGTAAAGCCGCCTTGCCGGACTGGGAGATCTATCAACTGAAAAGCGGTGATGTTTTTCAACTTTAGTTCGATTTCTTACTTATATATCAGAAATTTATTAACGGTAGCGATGCAGAGAAATACCTTGTTACGCTTGCTGTATCTCGGCGAAAGCTGAAAAGCTCTGTCTTTCAGCGGTTAAATATTAAGTTCATCAGCAAATATCTAAGGAAGTGATTCTGCTAATTCGTTATAATTCGTGCTCATGAATTATTCTTTGTATACAGGTTTGCCATGTTTGATGGACTAAGTGACCGTCTCGCCAGTACCGCGCAGAAATTACGTGGTGAGGGCCGATTAACTGAAAATAATATTCAGGATGCTCTGCGTGATGTACGCATGGCGCTATTAGAAGCGGATGTTGCGCTCTCGGTTGTGCGCACATTTATTGAAGAAGTAAAGCAGCGTGCGCTGGGTGAGGAGGTATTAACCAGTCTGAAGCCGGGGCATGTATTCGTCAGTATCGTTCAGGAAGAACTGGTCAAAGTGATGGGTGCGCAGAATGAGCGGCTTGATCTAAATACACAGCCACCTGCAGTGATTCTGATGGCTGGTCTGCAGGGCGCAGGTAAAACCACCACCGTAGCCAAACTGGCGAAACTGCTCAAGGAAAGAGAGAAAAAAACATCGTTACTGGTCAGCTGTGATATTTACCGCCCCGCAGCGATTGAGCAGCTAAGGACCCTGGCAGCACAGGTCGGCTCAGAGTTTTTCCCAAGCAGCACCGATCAGAAACCAACCGATATTGCCAGAGCTGCCATAGAGTATGCGCGTAAGAAACACATCGATGTCGTTCTGGTCGATACCGCCGGCCGGTTACATATCGATGCTGATATGATGGCTGAGATCAAGGCGATCCATATTGCTGTAAAACCGGTAGAGACACTGTTCGTGGTTGACAGCATGACCGGTCAGGATGCGGCAAATACCGCCCAGGCCTTCAATGAGGCGTTACCTTTAACCGGCGTCATCCTGACGAAAACGGATGGTGATGCCCGCGGTGGCGCGGCGCTGTCAATCCGCCAGATAACCGGTAAACCGATCAAATTTATGGGTTCAGGTGAAAAAGTTGATGCACTTGAGCCCTTCCACCCCGACCGCGTCGCTTCACGTATTCTGGGTATGGGTGATGTGCTTTCGCTGGTGGAAGAAGTCCAGCAGAAAGTGGATTTTAAAAAAGCGGAACAACTGGCGAAAAAAGTTCAGAAGGGCAAAAATTTTGATTTTAATGATCTGAAAGAGCAGTTCGAGCAGATGCAGAACATGGGCGGTATGGCAGGTTTGATCGACAAGCTCCCGGGCATGCCGGGCATGGCAGATAAACTTAAGGATAAGGTAAACGATAGAGAGATGCGCCGTATGGTTGGTATCATCAATTCCATGACACCAAAGGAGAGGGCTTTTCCAGATATAATCAAAGGTTCACGCAAGCGCCGTATTGCTGAAGGTTGCGGATTACAGGTGCAGGATGTCAATCGCCTCATCAAGCAACAGATGCAGATGAAGAAAATGATGAAAAAAATGTCCAGAGGTGGCATGGCGAAAATGATGCGTGCCATGAAAGGCGGTGGTATGCCGCCTGGTATGGGCGGCCCCGGTGGTGGTCTGGGTTTTTAATTTAAACCCGGAGTCAGGATGATATGGTTTTTTAAAGGTTATGCCGGCAAAGCTATCAGCGATCCGGGTAAGCAGGCCTGTAACTAGAGTAGCACAACGGTATCAGGGTAGAATATGAGCTATTGTCGAGGCGCAGTTGTTATGACGCTGGGGTACAAAATCTTAAGATTTTAGATATTTGTTCTTCTGCAGGCGCCTCAGCGGTAAATCATTCTTGTTTTATCCTAAAATCAGGCTTCCATCTGGCTATATATTCACGTAAAATGCGCGGTTTCGTGTGGCCGGAAGGCCTTTTTAAGTTAAAGTATTTGAGAGTGACTAATGGTAACAATACGTTTATCAAAAGGCGGTGCCAAGAAAAAGCCTTTTTATCACATCGATGTTAAGGATTCACGCACATCTCGTGATGGTCGTTACATTGAGCGTTTAGGTTTTTTCAACCCCGGTGCAAAAGGTGGCGAGCAGCGTCTGGCAGTTGATCTGGATCGTGTGTCTCACTGGAAATCAGTCGGTGCACAAACATCTGATCGTGTGAGTAGCTTGATTAAAGAGGCGGCTAAAGTTTCTGTCTGATAATTATTCCTTTTCTTGCTGTTAAGTCTCTGGTCATTTTTAATTTGATCATCTAACGGATTATATGAGGCGTTTTCAACAAGATGATGAGGTTTCGGATAAAGTCATTTTAGGACGAATAACCGGAGTTTATGGAGTACAGGGCTGGGTTAAGGTTTTTTCTTATACCGACCCGATGGAATCCATTATCGATTACAGCCCCTGGTATATAAGAGCGGCAAATCGAAAGAAAGCACCATGGACAGAGTTGAAGCTGGCAGCTGGCAAGCGTCATGCTAAGACCGTGATAGTGAAACCGGAAAACTGTAATGATCGTGATCAGGCGATGACTTACATTGGATCAGAGATAGCCATTGAACAGGAACAGCTGGCAGCGCTGAAAGGGAAAGATGAGTATTACTGGCGTGAACTGTTCGGTTTGCGTGTAGTTAACCAGCAGGGCATCGAGCTGGGTGTGGTGAAAACGCTGATGGAAACCGGCGTAAATGATGTGCTCGTGGTCGTTTCTGAAAAAGAAGCGGTTGCAGCAGAAGGGACGAAAGTAGAATTAAAGGAGCGCCTAATTCCATGGACCATGAATAACGCGATTATTGCGGTTGATATGGAGCAGGGTGTGATTGAGGTTGACTGGGATCCGGATTTTTAACCGGCTCTGTTGAAAACTTCAAACTGTAGCGAAGCAACCTATTTGTGAATATTTATCTCATTAGTCTGTTTCCAGAATTAATACAGCAGGCCACGATATTCGGCGTGTTGGGTCGAGCGATAAAACAACAGCAGCTAACGCTGAAATGTTTTAATCCAAGAGACTATGCAGAAGACAGGCATTGCACGGTAGATGACCGACCTTATGGCGGTGGCCCAGGCATGTTGATGAAAGTCGAGCCATTATTTAAGGCTATAATGGCAGCAAAAGCGGTGGCTGGAGAAGCTGCTAGAGTAGTTTACCTGAGCCCTCAGGGGCAACGGTTAAACCAGCAGTTGTTAGTAAATGCAGCGGCAACAGCAAATGATTTAATTTTGATTGCCGGCCGTTACGAGGGTATTGACGAACGAATAATCGAGTCGCTGGTCGACGATGAGTGGTCGATAGGCGATTATGTTTTAAGCGGTGGTGAATTTGCCGCTTTGGTTGTGGTAGATGCCATCGCCCGCTTGATACCTGGTGTATTAGGTGATGATGAATCTGCATTACAGGATTCATTCATGCAGGGCCTGCTGGATTGCCCACATTATACCAGGCCAGAGCTGATTAATGGATTGAACGTACCGGACGTCTTGTTAAGCGGCGATCATCGAGCGATTCAACGCTGGCGTTTAAAGCAGGCTTTGGGTCGCACCTGGTTAAGAAGGCCAGACATGATAGATGAAATAGAAAGTGATGCTTTACGTTGGGATGACGAAAAAGCAGGTTTACTTGCTGAGTTTAAAAAAGAATACCGGCGAAAAACCGATAATGAATAAGGTGTGACGGTTGCCGGTATGGCAACTGGCTGAATAGATAGACAAATATAGATCGCGAAAGCGGAGTGACGATATGAGCAACATAATTCAACAGCTTAATGCTGAACAAATGACACGTGAAGTGCCAGTGTTTTATCCTGGAGATACGGTTGTCGTTCAAGTGCGTGTAAAAGAAGGTGATCGCGAGCGTTTACAGGCTTTCGAAGGCATCGTCATTGCCAAACGTAATCGCGGATTACATTCTGCATTCACCGTACGTAAAATTTCACATGGTGAAGGTGTTGAGCGTGTATTCCAGACATACAGCCATGCGATTTCTGAAATCGAAGTTAAACGCAGCGGTAAAGTCCGTCGTGCGAAACTATACTTTTTACGTGGTAGAACAGGTAAAGCTGCGCGTATTACAGAAAAGCTTAAATTATCTGATAAAAAATGATCAGTTAAAAATGAGCAGTTATAAATAAACTGAGTAAGTTTAAGGTTTGACAAAAAAGAGCGGCGCATTGTGCCGCTCTTTTTTTTCGCTTATATTTAACTTCAGGAATTTTTTCCGTCACAGCTTTATCTATGTCAACGGTCATGACTACAGGTTTTTTTAATGCAAATATTATTTTCTGTTTTACTGGTGCTTGTTTTTTTCACCAATAGCTGGGCAGAACAGAGCGAACCATCAAGTAACCCGGCAGACAATAGCGCCGATAACGATCAGTCAGTTACTTTCAAGTCCCTGGCACAGATGAACGAGCTTATAACGCTCGGCGTGCCAGCACTCGCCTTGAGCCTGTTAGAAGAAGAACAGAATAATCGTCAGCAGTTTACGGCTGACTGGTATGCGTTTGAATATAAACGCATCCTTTTACTGTCTGCGCTGGAGCAGTGGGACCGGATACTCGAGCGAACACAATGGCTGTTTGATACTGCCATACCCGAAAAGCAGATCACGCACAGGATTCGCCTCTGGTTTGAGACACAACAGGTGATGGCGAAATTACAGTTAAAGCAAAAAGAACAGGCATTAGGCCAGTTGCAGAGTCTGTTATGGGACGTGAACACCGAGCAACGAGATCAATCTCTGCCAGCGATCTGGCGTCGACTGGTGATCCGTTCATATTTACAGATGCAGCGAGATGATGATGCACGCAAAGCTATGGTCAAATATGAACTTGACTATAAAACAGATGAGTCAGATATTGACTGGATCATGTTGCAGGCGCAGGTGTTGTTGAGGACTGATCGCCCGCAGCAGGCATTAAAGCTATTGCAAAAGCTGCCATCAGATGATGCTAAAGCACTCGCTTTTATAGCAGAATTACAGAGTGAGCCGGAACACGCGAAAAAAATATATCAGCAGATGCGTGAACTGCTTGATGGTACGGCTTTAACTCGTTCAGCGCGATGGGCATATTCCTATGTGGCATACCTGGCATCAAAAATCCTGGCAGATCTGTCAGCACAAATATTAAACCTTGAAGCAATGCTGTCACTGGGGGTCGAATCACCGGTGTTCGATGAGAATTATCAGGTTACGGCGGATGATCTATGGAATTTATACAGCAAGCAGGGTTTAATCATCGCAAACGAGAATGCTTTGTTGTTTGGTAATGATGAACAATGGCAAAAATTATCAAATAAGCTACTCAAAAACAATCCAGAAAAAGCCTTGGCGCTGAATGCCGCCCTGGTATTAAATACAGAAAATTTCGTTACCAAACAACAGCAGCATAAAACCATTGTAGAGATTATTGAACAGCGGAAAAATGGACTGGAACTGATCAATCAGCTCTATCTACACAGCAACAAGGTGGTCGATGTCAGTGTGCTACCTGATGAAGTGCGTTATAGACTGGTCGATTATGCATTATCAGAAGGCAGCCATAATGAAGCGGCTACTTTGATGGAAAGCCTGCAGGAGCCGCCCGAAGGCAAGACGGTTTTTGACTGGCGCATGCGTAAAGCCCGTGTATTGATTTTGCAGGGTAAGTATCAGCAGAGCGAAGAGTTAATACGCAAGACTTTTGTAGAAAAACCATCAATTACCCATGCTGAACTGGACCGATATATCCAGGTGGTTTTTGATTTTCAAACGGTGCAGCAACATCAGCAGGCAATCAATTTATTTGACTTGCTTTACTTTGATGGACTGGATGAAAAAATAAAACGAGAAATATATTTTTGGAAAGCAGAATCATTTTTTTCACTGGGACAATATGATCGTGCCGCGCTGAATTACCTGGAATCTGCACGAGCAGTAAAAGATGCGGATAATGATTTATGGGCACAGTCGGCCCGTTTTAAAGCTGGGAATGCCCTGGTACTGGCAGAGATTTATGATGATGCTGAAAAAATATATGCAGAATTACGGCTGATCACTGACAGTGATTCAAGAAAAGCATTGATCGATCAGAATCTTCAAAAAATACATTTATTGAAAAGCAGCTTAAATTCAGCCAAGCTAAAAAAATGAATATCACTAAACCAGATTTTGACGCGATTTTTACCACTGAAATCGCTACTATCGGATTTCAGTTCGAAGGCCTGAGATTGGCTAATATTGTTTATCTAGATAATGGAATCGATAAAGCAGCAACCAGTAACTATGCGGAAAAGTTAAAGATGAAATTGAAAAATACCTGGATACAAAATCGAAGATAAAATTTATAAAAGTTGAAATGCTGTTAGGGGTTTCATTTTTTCAGGAAAAAGTACTGCAGCAATTACAGCTTATCTCCTACGGCGAAACAAGAACTTATGGTGAGATAGCCAGAATGCTCCAAACATCATCTCGTGCTGTTGGTAACGCCTGTAGAAATAATCAGATGCCTATTATTATTCCCTTTCACGGCGTCGTTGCTGCAAACGGCATCGGTGATTATGATGGTGCAAGGTCAGGAAATTTGCTCAACATAAAGCGTCAATTACTCGAGCTGGGAGGTTCGTATCCGTAATAAATAATAATTTTCCGAATACCATGTAAATCATACAAGTTCGGCTGTTCAGCCAGCGCTTTATTAAACAACAAAGCAGACCTATGTTTGAGGTGTTTTTCTGTATTTTTGCTTGATAACACAGATTTTATCCCCATTATCACTGCACTAATTAAATTCTTATAAATTATCCTGACTTTGGAGTAAAAAATGAGCGTTGAAGCGAGTAAAGAAACCCTCGAATTTCAAACTGAAGCCCGTCAAATCCTGCATTTGATGACCCATTCGCTGTATTCGAACAAAGAAATATTTCTTCGCGAACTGATTTCAAATGCCTCTGACGCCTGTGACAAACTGCGTTTTGAAGGCCTGGCAGACGATAGTCTTTATGAAGGTGACCAGGGGTTATCCATTGTGGTCGAATACGATGATGATGCTAAAACCATTACCATTTCAGATAACGGCATCGGTATGTCACGCCAGGAAGTGATTGACCATATAGGCACCATCGCCAGCTCAGGTACGCGTAAGTTTGTCGAGAAATTAACCGGCGATCAGGCAAAGGACTCGCAGATGATCGGTCAGTTTGGTGTGGGTTTTTATTCAAGTTTTATTGTCGCTGATAAAGTTGTGCTGGAAACCCGTCGTGCGGGTGCCTCAGCTGATGAAGCGGTGCGCTGGGAATCCGATGGTGAAGGTAGCTTCTCACTGGAAAATATAGAAAAAGCAAAACGTGGCACCAGGGTAATATTGCATCTGAAAGAAGGTGAAGCAGAATTTGCCAGTCCTTATCGCCTGAAGAACATCATCAAGCAGTATTCAGATCATATATCTATTCCGGTAATGATGTCTGAAGAAGAGCACGATGATGAGGGCAATGTTAAAAAAGATGATGCAGGGAATGCTGTACATAAACTCGAACGTGTAAACAGTGCAGCCGCATTATGGGCACGTGATAAAAACGATATCACCGATGCTGAATACAAGGAGTTTTACAAGCATGTCAGTTTCGATTTTGCAGATCCACTGACCTGGATACATTCAAGAGTCGAAGGCAACCAGAGTTACACTTCATTGCTCTATGTACCTACTAATCCACCGTTTGATCTGTTTGATCGTGATCACAAACGTGGCGTAAAACTGTACGTGAAACGCATTTTCATCATGGATGATGCTGAGCACCTGATGCCAAATTACCTGCGTTTTGTTAAAGGCGTTATCGATTCCGATGATCTGCCGCTGAACGTATCTCGTGAAATTCTGCAGCAGAATAAAGTCATTGATCGTATACGCGGCGCCTCTGTGAAGAAAGTTCTGGGTATGCTGGAATCGTTGCAAAAAGATGATAGGGAAAAATATGTAACTTTCTGGAAATCTTTTGGCCCGGTGTTGAAAGAAGGTCCGATCGAGGACATGGCTAATAAGGACCGTATTGCAAAACTGTTATGGTTTGCCAGCACACACAATGACAGTGATGTACAGAACGTTACCCTGGATGAATATATCTCACGCATGCCGGAAAGCCAGGACAAAATCTATTACATCATCGCCGATAATTACATGGCAGCGAAAAACAGTCCGCACCTGGAAGTGTTCAGGAAGAAAGGTATCGAAGTACTGCTGCTGAGTGATCGTGTCGACGAGTGGCTGGTTTCACATCTGGCCGAATTTGAAGGTAAAAAGCTGCAGTCAGTGGCTCGTGGTACGCTCGATATCGATGAGGAAGAAGATAAAAAGGTACTTGAAGAAGCCGAAAAAACTTTTACTTCTGTTATTGAACATGCCGCCAAAGTGCTGGGTGACAAGGTCAAGGAAGTGCGTTTATCGTTGCGCTTAACGGATTCACCTTCGTGTCTGGTATTGAATGAACATGACATGAGCATTCAGATGCAGCAGATCATGAAGGCTGCCGGTCAGTACGCACCTAAAGTGGAGCCCATTCTGGAGTTGAATCCGGAGCATGTCATGGTGAAAAAGCTTCATGATATCACTGATGATGCGTTGTTCGAGGATTACACTTACCTGCTATTTGAACAGGCGCAACTGGCAGCGGGCACTCCACTGGAAGATACAGCGGGTTTTGTTAAACGGGTAAATAGATTATTAAATAAATAATCGCCGTTTTCCTGCCAGGCGGTGTTATTGTCGGTGTCTTAACAACAATGACAGTAACACCGTTTTTTTATGTTATCAGGACAAATAATTTATAAAAATGCCTGTGCACGGTTATACTTAGGGTCATCAAAATTATCCCTCTAGTGAAAATGTGCCTGGTTAAGTCATTGATTATCCTGTTTGTTTTTAGTCTGAGTCTAAATAGCGCTGTCGCTGATGAAGACTACAGTACAGGCGTTCGTTATCTGCACGTACAGAAAGGGCAAACACTGCATAATATCGTAAGACGTCTATATCCTGACCGTGTAGACGAATGGCCAAAATTAACAAATGACATCGTGCGACTTAATCCTGATGCGTTTATCAATAGTGACCCCGGCCAGATGAAAGCTGATGTACGTCTTGAGTTGCCTAAAAAAGTAGTGGTACGTTCTGAAACGGCAAAACCTGCGAAAAGAAAACAGGTCGGTACCGTGGCAGAAAGTACGGGTAGCGTTATCGCGGTTGATCAGAGGAAGGTATCGCGTAAATTAGCTGCTGGCAATCCTGTTTACCTTGGGGATAAAGTCATTACCGGAGAAGACGGTCTTGTCCGTCTGCAAATGATCGATGCTGCGATACTGGATCTGCGTTGTTTCAGTATCATGGTGATTGAAGAATATGCACTGAACACAACGAGTCGTCGCAGTATTTTGAACCTGCTGCAGGGTAGTCTTAAAAAAGTCACCGGTCAGATAGGTAAGATGACTGAGGACGTATATGAACTGAAAACGCCTGTCGCCAGCATCGGGGTGCGAGGTACGGAATACGCATTACGTGTTTTTCAGGCCAAAGGCTGTGGCGGCACTGTTGATACTGATGACGGATTATATCTTGAAGTTATCAAAGGGCTGGTTGATGTACATAATGAGGCTGGAAAAGAGGTGTTTGCCAAGGGTGAAACCGCGTATGTATCATTACCCAAAACGGCGCCACAGAAAAAAGATATAAAACCAGGCGTGCTCAAGCCGCTTGAGAAAACGGCAGAAATTACAAAAGTTATGGAAACCAGAGACAATACTGATGAAGGCAGTAATATATGGTGGTGGATATTGGGGATCGTAGGAGTTGCTTTATTAATTTAACGAGAGCCTTGTAGCAGAGAAATCTCTACAGCGCACAAGGCTTTATATACCGACTAATGATGGAAAATATTCGTATTGATAAATGGCTTTGGACATCGCGTTTTTTTAAAACCCGGCCATTGGCGACCGATGCAGTTAACGGTGGTAAAGTGCACCTAAATGGCCAGCGCGTTAAAGCCGGACGACTGGTTAAGGCTGGTGATGTCCTGAGTATCCAGAAAGACAATGTTTTATTTGAGGTCACGATTACGGATATTAATAAAACCCGTCGACCAGCAAAAGAAGCCAGTTTGACCTATGACGAATCAGAACAAAGTCGTATGAAACGCGAGCGGGAGCTGGCAATACAAAAGCTGGCTTCTGCGACACGGCCCGTGCCACAGCGCAAGCCCGATAAGCGCGAACGTGAACAGTTACGTCAGTTTAAACAAAAACAGTAATTTCGAAATACCAGTGCATCAACAAATCAATCACAAAATATCATGACCAGACCCGTCACGCCACAGCTTACTGCAGACGTCATTATCGAAATGCCGCTGCTTGATGATAAACCCATCATCCTTATCGAACGCAGATATGAGCCTTATGGCTGGGCCATTCCGGGCGGCTTTGTTGAGGTGGGCGAGACTATCGCACAGGCGGCACGCCGCGAGGCACTGGAAGAGACCAGTCTGGAAGTTGAGCTGGATATGCTGTTAGGCATTTACTCGAACCCGAAACGTGATTTCAGGGGGCATACTGCCTGTGCCGTGTTTGTCGGCAACGCTTCTGGCAAACCGGTGGCCGCAGATGACGCTAAAGATATCGCGTTATTCGACCCATTTGATATCGATGTTGCACTGGCTTTTGACCATCGCCAGATACTGGATGACTACTGTGAATACCGCCGCAACGGTATTATAAAGCTGCCTGAGTAAACCGGTGCATACTGACATGCTCAGAAATTCGGCCAGTTTTTTTACCCGCTTTTGATGATTTCATAGGGCAATTATCTTATGATGTCGCATGGTTTTTATAAGTCTCTGTTTTTGGTATAATTTTCCAATATTATTTTACCGAGTCTTTTCAGGGTATTCCTTTATTGAGCAATCGAACGCTGTCTATCGACGACCGCATATATGGCTATCTATGTGATGTCTCTATCAACGAGACTGAGCTGTTACGCCAGTTACGTGAAGAGACCGCGCAATTAGATTATGCAGTAATGCAGATATCGCCCGAACAGGGACAGTTTATGTCGTTGTTGATTAAATTGATGGGAGCTAAACGCGCCATCGAAATCGGCACGTTTACCGGCTACAGTTCGATTTGTGTTGCCAGTTCCATGCCGGATGATGGCAAACTAATCTGCTGCGATATATCGCCTCAGTGGACATCTGTGGCGGAAAAGTACTGGTCGCTGGCCGGACTAGATGACAAAATTGAACTCTATACACAACCGGCAGAATTGACATTACAGATGCTGCTGGATGATGGAGCTGAGAAATCATTTGATTTCATTTTCATCGATGCCGATAAACAAAATTACATCATGTACTATGAAATGGCATTACGCCTGTTAAGAAAGGGCGGAATTATTGCTGTTGATAATACCCTGTGGTCAGGCGCGGTTGCTGATCCAGAAAACATTGAACCTGGAACACGAGCTATCCGCCGCTTTAACGATATGATAAAAGAAGATAGTCGCGTCAGCAAAAGTCTGCTAACGATCGGCGATGGATTAACTCTGATATTAAAAGAAATCGACTGATATGCTGAACTGGCTAAAATCATTAAATAAAAAAAAATCACCAGAAAAACGTGTGCCTACAGCTACGAAGGCTGCAAAAAATGAAGCGGTTATACTTTCCCGTGCAGAACATGGCATCTCAAGAAAGAATATTGATGCACATGCACTGAAGGTGTTATACCGCTTACAGAAGGCCGGTTTCCACGCCTGCCTGGTTGGCGGTGCAGTGCGGGATTTATTGCTGGGTATCACGCCGAAGGACTTTGATGTGGCAACTGATGCAACGCCGGAAGAGGTGAGTAAACTATTTCGTAACTGTCGTTTGATAGGCCGGCGTTTTCGTCTTGCTCATGTCCATTTTGGTCGGCAGATCATTGAGGTTGCTACCTATCGTGCAGATCACGATCTCACCAAGTCAGGTATGCAGGATGAGAGCGGCCGTATCGTTCGTGACAATGTTTTCGGTGAGCTGGCCGATGATGTCTGGCGTCGCGATTTTACCGCCAATGCCTTGTATTACGACGTTTCTGATTTTAGTGTGATCGATTTTGTTGGTGGTTATGAAGATATCAAACGCCGTCGATTACATTTGATCGGTGATGTAGAAACGCGATATCGTGAAGACCCAGTGAGAATGCTGCGTGCAATACGTTTTTCCGCCAAGCTGGGCTTTGAGATCGATGAAGAGAGTAGGACACCGATCTATTCTTTAGGTTTTTTATTAGCGGATATCCCACCCGCCAGATTGTATGAAGAGGTATTAAAGCTTTTTCACTCCGGACATGCCGTGCGTAGTTTTGAGTTGTTACTGGAGTTCGGTCTGCTTAAATATCTATTTCCTGAAGCGGATAAATCGATTGAGCAGGATGCAAGCATAAAAAATATGCTGATCATCGCCATGCAGAACACGGATGATCGCATCATCCAGGATTTACGAGTGACCCCTGCGTTCTTACTGGCAGCTTTATTATGGCATCCGGTGAATTCACGTGTTGAAAAATACATCGATAAAGGCATGCCTTATTCGGTTGCTATTCAAAAAGTCGCAACCAAAGTTTTAAGTCAGCAGGCTGCCAGTGTTTCAATACCGAAACGATTTACCACGACGATGCGTGATATCTGGGGTTTGCAGGCTCGTTTCCATTATCGCTCGGGAAAACGTGCCTTATCTGTTCTGGAGCATCCGAAATTTCGCGCAGCTTATGATTTCTTATGTATTCGCGTTCAGGCTGGTGAGAAACCGGCTAATGAAAATATAAAACATGATTGTGAGTGGTGGACTGAGTTACAGAAACAGACAGGCGAACTACAACGGAACACGTTATTACATAAGTCAAAAAAACCGGCTAAGAAACGACGTTCGAAGTCAGCTCAAGAGAAAAATACTACAAGTCCTGACTCTTGAAAACGAAAGCTGAAAATAAAGCGATAGTCTACATCGGTTTAGGCAGTAATCTGGAGCGGCCGCACCGACAGATAAAAGAAGCGATATCTGCTCTGAATAATTTAGCGGGTACAGCAGTGTTAAGAGATTCCGGTTACTTCGACAGTAGACCGATGGGCCCTGTGGATCAGCCCGATTATGTTAACGCAGTAGTTGAACTGGAAACCGCCATGGCTGCAACTGAACTGTTAGATCATTGCCAGAGGATTGAAAAACAGCAGGGACGTAAAAAAAATCGTTACTGGGGTGAGCGCACCATTGATCTCGATATTTTGCTTTATGCAGATCAACAGATCAAAGCTGAAGATTTACTGGTGCCACATCCTGGTATCTGTCAGCGAGATTTTGTTTTTTTACCACTGTTAAAATTAAATCCTGAGATAACGATTCCAGGAAAAGGATTATTAAAAGTCATTATTAAATCAGAAAAATCAACTTCGGAAGCTATCGTTAATACTGATTATGGCTGTCAGTTTGCAGGTAATATCGAATGAGACCACAGCTCAAAGATGCAGGGTTACGCTCAACAATGAAGTCAAAACCACCTGGTTATATTGTGATCGAAGGGCCGATAGGTGTCGGAAAGACCACACTGGCAAACAAACTGGCACAAACATTTGGTAGTGATTTATTGCTTGAGGGCGCGGAGAAAAATCCGTTTCTGGAAAAGTTCTATGATGATCCGGGTTCAGCTGCATTACCTACGCAGTTGTTTTTTTTATTGCAACGAGCCCGTCAGTTAAGAGAAATGAAACAGGATGATATGTTCAATCCTGTCCGTGTGGCTGACTTTCTCATCGAGAAAGATCGATTATTTGCCGAGCTTACCCTGGACTCGGATGAACTCGATCTCTATGAACAGGTTTATAGCAGTTTAACTATCGATGTACCACGCCCTGATCTCGTGGTCTATCTACAGGCACCGGTGGAAGTGTTGCTGGAGCGTATTCACAAACGTGGTCTGAAACATGAACGTTTTATTGAGGCGGCATATTTGCAGCGATTGTGTGATTCTTACATCCAGTTTTTTTATCAATATAATAATGCGCCATTGTTAATCGTTAATGCTGCTGATATTGATTTTGCGAATAACGATACTGACTACCAGTTATTGCATCAACAGATATTAGAAGTGCAATCTGGCCGGCATTATTTCAATCCGACGAAGATCGCGTTTTAACAGCTGTGAATAATCAAATACGATATTCGGGGCATGAAACAATCTTTATCAGGTGGCAGTGAACGCTACAGAACATTGCTATGCTACTTTCGAAATGACAAATTATTGAGTAAGTGATGAGTACACAAACAGATACCAGGAAAAAAATAACGGTACGTGGCCTGGCAGAAATGAAACGGACAAAAGAAAAAATTGCCTGTTTAACCGCTTATGATGCCAGTTTTGCTCAGTTGCTGGAAAAAGCGGGTGTTGATATTGTTCTTGTCGGTGACTCATTAGGCATGGTTATTCAGGGTGAAGAGACTACGCTGCCGGTTTCAGTTGAAGATATGCTGTATCACACGCGATGTGTTGCTAAAGGATTAACAAACGCATTCTTAATAACGGACATGCCTTTCCTGAGTTTTACTTCAGTCGAAGAAGCGGTGTTGAATGCTGGTCTGTTCATGAAGCAGGGCGGTGCACACATGGTTAAACTGGAAGGAGGTGCCGACCAGGCAGAGACAGTTTCTGCATTGAACCGAAACGGTATCCCGGTCTGTGCACATCTGGGTTTACAGCCGCAATTCGTCCATAAGATTGGTGGTTACCTGGTGCAGGGTAGAGACGCAACGGTGGCGGATAAGA
>Ga0316188_10000153_pt1 | contig 24117 bp, 27 predicted proteins | sample Phiworburrow1_MG_FD_204933 | JGI IMG/M metagenome (GOLD analysis project Ga0316188, IMG submission 204933) | Coastal sediment microbial communities from Maine, United States - Phippsburg worm burrow 1 | ecosystem: Environmental > Aquatic > Marine > Coastal > Sediment | place: USA: Maine... | reverse complement strand
CAGGCATCATGCAGGGCCTGATGTGGCGCGCGGTCAACGAGGACGGCACACTCACCTACAGCTTTGTCGAATCGGTGCAGGCGATGCATCCCTATTACATCGTCCGTACCCTGGGAGGCGCCTTCTTCCTGCTAGGCGCCATCGTCATGGCATACAACCTGTGGCGGAGTATCGCCGACGCCAAACCGGTCGAGGTTGAGATTCCCGCGCCGGCCAGCGCCCACTGAGTAGACGAGTAATCACTATGGCTTCAGCACACGATAAAGTTGAAAAGAACATCGGCCTGATGATCGTCCTGGTCATCGGCGTCATATCGATCGGCGGTCTGGTTCAGATCGTTCCACTGTTTTTCCAGGATTCACTGACCGAGCCGGTGGCCGGGCTGAAGCCCTATTCAGCACTGCGCCTCGAAGGCCGCGACATCTACATACGCGAGGGCTGTTACACCTGTCATTCACAGATGATTCGTCCGTTCCGCGCCGAAACCGAGCGCTACGGACACTATTCGGTCGCCGGTGAGTTCGTCTACGATCGCCCGTTCCAGTGGGGCTCGAAGCGCACCGGCCCGGACCTGCATCGAGTCGGTGGCCGTTACAGCGACGAATGGCACCGGGTACACATGATCAATCCACGCGACGTAGTGCCGGAATCGATCATGCCGGGCTATCCCTGGCTTGCCGAGAACATGCTCGACGGCAGTGACATTCAGGCCAAGATGGGAACCCTGCGCACACTCGGCGCACCCTATACCGACGCCGAGATCGAGGCGGCGCCGCAGGCGCTTGAGAATAAAACCGAGCTCGACGCCCTGATCGCCTACCTGCAGGGCCTCGGCACAGAATTGCAAACGAGGAAATAACGATGACCTTTACCCTGCTGCAGGCACTCTGGTCGATCGTGGTATTGATCACCTTTCTCGGTATCGTCTTCTGGGCCTACAGCGGCAAACGCAAGGCGGCATTCGACGAGGCCGCGCGCGTGCCGTTCGACGAACCGAAAGCTAACAATAAACATTCATCGGAGTAGATAGATGGCCGATTTTAACAGCGATTTCTGGCACTGGTATATCGCCATCCTCACCGTCATCAGCATTCTCGCCTGCGTATGGCTGATTCGCTGGATGACTTCTGGATTCGAGAAAACCGACAAGGTCGAGGATACCGGCCATGTCTGGGACGGCGACCTGACCGAGCTCAACAATCCGTTGCCGCGCTGGTGGCTGGGCCTGTTTTACATCACGCTCGCTTTCGGCAGCTTTTACCTGTTGCTGTTCCCCGGCCTCGGCAAGTTCAGCGGCTTGCTCGACTGGACTTCAAAAGGCCAGTACGAACAGGAGGTGGAACGTGTCGAGGCAGAAGTTGGCCCGTTATTCGCACGCTACCAGCAAACGCCGGTGATCGACCTCATCAAGGATGAAACCGCGCTCAAGGTCGGTGAACGCCTGTACATCAATTACTGCACGACCTGCCACGGTTCAGACGCACGTGGCGCGCGCGGCTTCCCCAACCTGCGCGATGGCGACTGGCTCTGGGGCGGCACGCCGGATGCGATCAAGACTACTCTGATGCAGGGGCGCCAGGCGGCAATGCCCGCGTGGGAAGCGGCCCTTGGCGGCGAGCGTGGCGTGGATGAAGTTGCGCAGTATGTGTTGAGCCTGTCGGGCCGGGCGACCATTTCCGAACTCGCCGACAAAGGCAAGGTCAAGTACGAAATGTTTTGCGCCGCCTGCCACGGTGTCGATGGCACCGGCAATACCGCGCTCGGAGCGGCCAACCTGACCGATGATATCTGGTTGTACGGCGGCTCGCTGACGCGTATCTCCGAATCCATTGCCATTGGCCGCAACGGCGTCATGCCGGCACAGGGCGAGTTTCTCGGCGAAGCCAAGGTGCACTTGCTGACCGCGTACATATACAGTCTTTCGCAACAACAGTAATGGCAGAACTGACCCCGGATCAAATGCCGAGGTCGCAACAGGCGATCTCGGTACTCTGGCCATCCTTTATCGTCGCAATCATCGCCAGCGGGGCTTTTTTCTCGGCCTTTAACCCACGCGATCTGGTGCCGTTCAACCTGGACATCGACATCAGCCCAATCGCGGCCTACAGCATCGGCTTTTTCCTGTTCTGGTTACTGGCGTTCCTGTCCAGTTTCGGCACGCTTTATTTCACCCTGTCAAACTGCCGCTTTCTGAAAAAGCAGGGATACTAATCGCCAGCAGGCGGTCTATTAAACTGAATGCCAACTTCACCAGCAACCCCGGCCGAACCCAGCCTTTACCAGGCGCACAAAAAAATCTATCCGCGCGAAGTCAGCGGTTATTTTTCGCGCCTCAGGGTCATCTCGATTATTGCCCTGCTCGGCATCTACTACGTCACGCCATTGATACAATGGCAGGGGCGCCAGGCAATCCTGTTCGATTTACCCGCACGCAAGTTCCACCTGTTTGGGCTGACGCTGTGGCCGCAGGACTTTATTTATCTCGCCGCACTGCTGATCCTGGCAGGCCTCGCGCTGTTTTTCTTCACCGCCTTGCTGGGGCGGGTCTGGTGTGGTTACGCCTGTCCACAAACCGTCTGGACCGAGGCCTACCTGTGGATGGAGCGCAAGATCGAAGGCAATCGCAGCAAGCGCATGAAGCTCGACAAAGCGCCGATGACGCTCGCCAAGTTTCGTGTCAAGTTGCTGAAGCATACGGTCTGGATCGCTTTTTCGCTGTGGACCGGTTTCACCTTTGTTGCCTATTTTACGCCGATCAAGGAACTGGCCGATGAACTCTTCAGTTTCAGCCTCGGCCCCTGGGAAACTTTCTGGATCCTGTTCTACAGCTTCGCCACCTACGGTAACGCAGGCTTCATGCGCGAACAGGTATGCAAATACATGTGCCCCTACGCACGCTTCCAGAGCGCCATGTTCGATTCGGATACGCTCATCGTGGCCTACCATCCAGAACGCGGCGAACCGCGCGGATCGCGTCGCCGCGGAGTCGAACCGGCCAGCGTCGGTCTGGGCGACTGCATCGACTGCAACGTCTGCGTGCAGGTCTGCCCTACCGGGATCGATATTCGTGACGGGCTGCAATACGAGTGCATCGCCTGCTCGCTGTGTATCGACGGCTGCAACGAGATCATGGACAAGATGTCCTACCCTCGGGACCTGATTCGATACACCACCGAGAATTCCGCTCTCGGCAAAAAACAGCATATTCTGCGGCCGCGTATCATGGTATACGCCGGCATCCTGCTGCTGCTGTGCGGTCTGCTGGTTACGCATATCTCGCAGCGCGTGCCGCTAGAACTCGACGTAATACGCGATCGCAATACCCTCTACCGCGAGACCCGTGACGGGTTGATAGAAAACGTTTATATGCTGAAGATAATCAATATGGATTCGAAACCGCATCGTTACACGCTTTGGGCCGATGGCATCGACGGCGTCAAACTGGTCACCGATCAGGCACTGATCGAGGTCGAGGCCGGCACGGTTTCCCAACTGGTGGTGCGACTGCAGGCGGACGAGTTCAACCTGGAGGAACGCAGCGTTCCAGTCACATTTCACCTGCAGGCCGAGGATAGCAATCATCTGCGGACCGAGCAGGAAGCCCGCTTTGTCGGGCCAGGCAGGTCCTGATGCCGCTGGTCGACAAAGAGCAGCCTTCATGGAAAAGCGAACCGTTCGTGTGGATGCTGATCGGAATTCCGGCCTCCGCAATCATCATGGGCGCGGTCATTATTACGTTCGCGATTCAGTCCTGGTCCGGACTGGTGGTCGACGACTACTACAAGAAAGGCAAGCAGATCAATCGCGTACTGGCGCGCGACAAGTTTGCCTACGAGCTGGGCCTGGCCGCGGGCTTCGCGATCGACGAATCGGGCAGGATCGAAATCCGATTCGATCCCGACGTCAGTGTCATTCCGGGCGATCGTATCGAGCTGAAACTGGTGCACTCGACCCGTCCGGGGCTCGATAAATCTCTGTATTTCGACAATCGCCAGCTACACCTGCTGGAGGGTGAAATCGCGTTACAGGGCAGCGGGCGCTGGAACCTGTACCTGCAAACCGCCGACTGGCGCCTGACCGGGTCGATGCAATATCCCGAGGCTCGCAGCGCCGAGTTGCGTCCAAACTATATTGTTGAGTAAGCCATGCCGATGGAGCTAACCTTTGCAGCCGCGATCCTGGTCGGATTGCTCGGTTCCAGTCACTGCATCGGCATGTGCGGAGGTATCGTCTCTGCGTTCAGCATGGGCCTCGCCGACGATTTGAGCGCAGCCCCGAAATCGCTTTTTCTCTACCAGCTGGCCTACAACAGCGGCCGCATCTGCAGCTACGTACTGGTCGGCTTGCTGGCCGGCACGCTCGGCGCCGGGCTTGCCAAACTCGGTGTCAGCCCGCTTGCCGGCAGGCTGTTTGCCGCGGCCTTCATGATAGCGCTCGGCCTGTATCTGGCCAACTGGTGGCGCGGACTGACCATACTGGAAAAATTCGGCGCAAGATTATGGCGCCGCATTCAGCCGCTGGGTCAGCAGCTGTTGCCGATACGCAGCTCGTTGAAAGCATTTTTGCTCGGCGCTCTGTGGGGCTGGTTGCCCTGCGGGCTGGTGTACTCGGTAGTCGCCTGGTCTTTGACCACCGCCAATACCATCGACGCGGCGGTGCTGATGCTGGGATTTGGCCTCGGTACGCTACCGGCAATGCTGCTCGTCGGTAACGCCTTCAATTATTTCAGGGATTGGGTCAAAATACCCGCGATACGCACGACCGCGGGTGTTGTGATCATCGCCTTTGGCGTCTACAGCGGTTTCAGTGGCTTAATGCACTCGAAACACGGCCAGCATCACACCGACTTGAGATCCACTACAGTGTCGACTCCGATGGTTGCCGGGGTCACCGAACAGATGCGGGTTCCGGCAATCTTGCGCAACACCGCATGATCCAGGATTTCCACCTCGCGCCGATTCACCTTTAACAAGCCACATTCCTGGAACCGGGTCAGCGTACGGCTTACCGTTTCCACCGCGAGCCCCAGGTAGCAGCCGATATCCTGGCGCGACATCGTCAGCATGAATGCCTTATCGGAATAACCGCGCGCGAGGTAGCGACTGGCCAGGTCGTCGAGAAAACTGGCAATGCGGCCATCCGCGTCCTTACGCGCCAGCATCAGCACCAGGTTGTGATCACGCTGCATCTGCTCGGCAGTGATCTTCAGTAGATTGACGCCATTCGCGGTTTCCGACAGAAACGCATGTGGAAACCGGCAAATCGAAGAAGTTTCCAGGGTGATCGCAGACGACATGCGCTTTTGCGAATCGGCTGTATCCAGCCCGAAAACGTCGCCAGGCAGGTAAAATCCGAGCACCTGCTCCTCGCCGTCCTCGGTCACCAGGTAACTCTTGACGGATCCGCTGCGCACCACGTAAAAGCAGTCGGCATCCTCACCTTCACGAAATATGTGTTCGGCCTTGTGCCCAATCTTTTTGGTATTGCAGAGCTGCTGCCTCGCATCTTCGCTGTCAATCAGCTGCGATCCGAGACAGCCGCCGCGGGATTCACATACATGGCATTCATGAACGATATGCTGGGCTTGTAACTGACTGTACATTAGGAACTCCTGGCGGTTAGCTATTTTTCATGCTGCCAATCCTGCGCGTTTTCAGCAAAAGCCGCCATCGGGGTTTTCCTGATGGGCATATCGGGGCATTCCATATACCATAGGCCGCAATAAGCGAGCACAAGAACTTCGAGTGATTCAACGCCAACCCTTCAACCACCTGTTTTTGATCATGGCCGCAGCCGCGCTGCTGGTGAGCGGTATATCGCTGATCAGCCTTTACCGGGTGGCCATCGATCAACATAGCCTGCGCCTCGTCGAGACGGTCAAGAGCCAGGCCAGGCTGATCGAAGCGATTGCGCAGTTCGAAAACCTCGACGATGTCGACAGGAGCCCCGAGAGCGTACTGCAGGGGACGCTGGAAAAAGTCGGGGCGGCCTACCAGGAGTTCGAAGGTTTCGGTGTCAGCGGCGAGTTCGTGCTCGCGCGCCGGCAAGGCAACCACATCAATTTCGTGCTCAGTCACCGTCACGGCCAATCGCAGCCTCCAGACCCAATTCCATTCGAAGGTTTATGGGCCGAGCCGATGCAGCGTGCCTTGCAGGGCAGATCCGGGATTATGACGGGGCTGGACTACCGTGGCGTCGAGGTGCTCGCGGCCTATGAACCGGTGTCTATTCTGGAGCTTGGCCTGATCGCTAAACTTGATACCAGGGAAATCCGTCGTCCCTTCATCAACGCGGCCCTGCTCGCCCTGGCCGTGACCATCCTGGTTATCTTTATCGCCAGCCGACTGTTCTTTCGCGTATCGAGGCCAATCGAGCACGTCATCGATCAGCAATCCGAAACCTTTCGCACGCTCGCCGAGACCGCGCGCGAAGGCATCATCATCGCCAGCACCACCGGTTTTATCGAGTACGTCAACCCGGCCGCCGAACAACTGTTTGGCTACAGGCCACGGGAGTTGATTGGCGCATCGGTCAAATGCCTGATGCCGCGCGAGCAGAGCGCGGCCCACGACGGTTACATGCAGCGCTACCTGCAAACCGGCTTTCCCAGGATCATCGGCACAGGCCGGCAACTGATTGGCGTGCGCAAGAACGGTTCCCGGTTTCCGATCTATCTGTCGATCGGAGACATCAGAACCAGCCATGCGCGCCTGTTCGCGGGCGTCATCCTCGACATGAGCGAACTGCAGCAATTGCAGCGCGAAATCCTCGAAATTCCGATTAGCGAGCAACGTCGCATCGGCCAGGAATTGCACGACGGCCTTGGCCAGCAACTGACGGGGCTGGGATTACTTGCCGCCAGCCTGGTCAACAAGGCAAGTAAACCCGAGCACGAACTCGCGACCCGGATGGCGCAGGGACTGCAGGAGGCGATTGCGCAGGTGCGTGCACTGTCGCGAGGTCTGATACCCGTCGATATCGATGCCGATGGCTTTGCCGGTTCGCTGCAAAACCTGGCCCACGAACTCCGCACCAACTGCAACATAGCAATCCATGTGAACATCGGCGAACACATTCATATACGCGATAACAGCAACGCCCTGCACCTGTATCGCATCGCCCAGGAAGCGCTGAACAACGCGATCAAGCACGCCGGGGCCACCCGCATCGAAGTATCACTCGGCATGGTTGGCAGCCGTGCTTGCCTGGCAATACACGACAATGGCTGCGGCTTCGATCACTCCCCCGACAGTTCCGCCGGGCTGGGCCTGCGCATCATGCAGTATCGCTGTAACCTGATCGATGCAGAATTCCAGCTTCGGTCCAGCGCCGGACAAGGTACTGAGGTAAGATGTTACTTCCAAGTAGAAACCTGAAGCCACCGCGACAACTATGGCAAAAATCCTGATCGTTGACGACCACCCGTTGGTGCGTGCCGGCATCGCGCAACTGATCGGCGATTGCCCCGATCTCGAGGTCTGCGGAGAAGCCGCGGACATGGCCAGTGCGTTACACCAAATCGACAGCAACTGCCCTGACCTGGCAATCATCGACCTGTCACTGGCCGGCGGTAGCGGGCTTGATCTGATCGAGCATATTCGCTCCCGCAATCAAGAGGTGCTGATGCTGGTGGCGTCGATGCACGATGAAACACTGTATGCCGACCGGGTGCTGGCCGCAGGGGCGCGCGGCTACATCAACAAGCAGGAAGCCCAGTCCAGCATTATTCGCGCGATCCGCCAGGTATTGAGCGGCAAGGTTTACCTGAGCGAAGCCATGACCGAGCGCGCGCTCATTGGCCTGGTCGCCGCGCCCGTCGGAAAACGCGATATCGATCGCCTGTCGAACCGTGAACTGCAGGTATTTGAAATGATCGGCCAGGGCATCCCGGTCAGCCAGATCGCGAGCCAGTTGAACCTCAGCGTCAAAACCGTCGAAACCCACCAGGCCAACATCAAGAAAAAGCTTTCATTGAGTTCGGCGCACGAGCTGACTCAACGCGCGATACGCTGGGTCATGGATCAGCAGTCCGTTTAGTTGGCTCACCTTACTATTTTTGACCGGGGTCAACACGCGGGCCTTCCAACTTGATATCTTTTTGACACGCCCCTATCTCCGGGGTGTTTAACGGATCAAGAGGAATTACGCATGAACACTCAATTATGGAATCCCTTTCAGGAGTTTGAAAGCCTGCTGGACCGCTACAACAAGAGTAGCGGTAGTGCTCTGCGGAGCCAGCCCAATGGCGATTTAAGCTTCGCCGACTGGGCGCCATCGGTCGACATCGACGAACAGGACGACAAGTACCTGATCAAGGCCGACCTGCCCGGTGTCGACAAGAAAGATATTGACGTCAAGCTGGAAAATGGCATGCTCAGCATTCGCGGTGAAAAGCACACCGAAACGGAGACCGGTAAAGGCAAACGTCACCGTACCGAGCGGTTTCACGGCACCTTTGCGCGCAGTTTTACGCTGCCAGAATCCGTAGATGCCGAAAAGGTCGACGCGAAATACAAGGACGGCGTGCTGACGCTGGTCATTCCAAAGATGGAGCAGGCCAGGCCGAAATCCATCGATATCAAGGTCTCCTGATTGAGAATGGTGGCGGCGGACTCGTCCGTCGCCACCTCACCAGGGCTGACAGCAGGTCTTGACCCGTATCTGCGGGCCTGATCCAAATCAACTTGATGAATGGCACCATCACGCATTATTGAATCAACACAGCAGTGGAGAATTTCGATGCACTACAAGAACCTTCTTTTACACCTGGACAACAGCGAGGGTTGCCGTAATCGACTCGAAACTGCATTCGCGCTGGCGCGCGAGTCCGATGGCAAAATAACTGGCCTGTTCGTGGTACCGCTATACGTCGTACCGTCCTACGTCGAGGCCCAGATCAGCGTCGACCTGATGACCGATGTCACCGAAAAAGCGCTCGAAAGGGCACGCGAGACTGTCGCGGAGTACCAGAAGCTGGCCGACGCCGCGGGCGTCAGCTTGAATACCCACGTCATCGAGGGACAGTTAATACCTGTTCTACGCGAGCACTCGAAATATGCCGACCTGCTGATCCTGGGGCAGGATAATCCGAAGGATCCGGACAATGCCAGTTACGGACTGGCCGACGCGCTGCTGTTCGAGGGCGCCTGTCCCTGCCTGGTCGTGCCACATTCCGGTAAACTCGCTGTCCCGGGAAAACGGGTGCTGGTGACCTGGAACGCCAGCGCTGAATCGGCGCACGCAGTGCGTGCGGCCTTACCGCTGCTGCAAAGCGCCGAAACCGTGGTAGTACTGTCATCCGAGCCTGACGAGGGCGACAACGACCTGGCCGATGGTCATCCGCACGCCGAGGCCCTGAACCGATATCTGCAATCGCACGGCATCGAGTCGATTTCCGGCGGCATCGGTGATCCTGACGCAGACCCCAGTGACGCCATTTGCGGACAGGCCGCGGAAATGAATGCCGACCTGATCGTCATGGGCGCCTACGGTCACGCGCGCCTGCGGGAAATCATACTCGGCGGCGTCACCCGGGACTTGTTGAAGCGGGCGCCTACCTGCCTGCTGCTGGCGCACTAACCATAGCGCGGCCGCCGTGCCGGGTAATTGCGTTCAGGAACCTGCCTGCTGATCGAAGAACGAGGCGCCGCTCGGAATTTGCGGCGCGGCCATGCTGAAGGCAATCGAGCGGATGCGGCCCGGATCGCGACCGTGCACGATGCGCCCGGCATATTGACTCGGCACCGCACAGGGCGCCAGCGGAATGGCATCGGCGGCTGTCAACGTGACGATAAACAGGGATCGAGGGCGTTGCGTCAGGTTTTCCGACGAGGCGTGCAGGGCGCGCGTATGCATCAGGCAAAGGCTGCCGGCGGGACCGAGGCATTCGACGGCTTCGAGCTCGCATTGCCGGGCGACTTCGTCGACGACCGCACCAGTAAATTTGCCGTCCTGCCACAACGAATACAGCTCGCCACGATGCGATCCCGGCACCACCCGCGCCGGTCCGATATCGCTGTCGATATCATCCAGGAACAGCATCGCCGTAATACAGTCGTCGTTGCTGTGCGGATCGAAGGTGAAATCCTGGTGCCATTTTACGCTGGTGCCGCTGCCCGGTAGCTTGCTGTTGAGCTTGGCGTGATGGAAGCGCAAGTCCTCGCCAAGCAGATCGGCCACCGCCGCCAGCATCGGGCCGGTTTCCAGCACCTGCAGATAGGCCGGTGAAATTTCTTCGGGCGAAGCAACCCGGCGCAGGGCCGGCTTTTCGCGGCTGTGCCCCGGTTCGACATCGAAGCGCGGGCGTCCGTCCAGCATTTCCCCGAAAGGGCCATCGTGGTTTCGCGATTCGTCGATCCAGCGCTGATGTTGCTGCCGCAGCGGTTCGAGTTGCTGTTGCGTGAAAGCGCACTCAACCACTATAACGCCAGTGTCGTGAAATTCGGCTTGCTGTTTCGCAGTTAGCATGGTCATACCCGGTCAATAATTACGTTTCTGGTTGGCGCCATGGTAGAGAATTTGCGCCCAGTTTTGGTTGGCTCGCTCACGCTCGCCAGCGGCAGCGGCGTCCATGTCCGCGCGCGGTCGCTGCAGTTCGACGAAATCGTCGGCCATGAAGTCGCCGCGTACCGGCATCCACAGGTTTTCTCCGAGCACCTGGCGCGTACCCGCCGGGGCATAGGCCTGGATCGCGTAGCCGGCGCGGCGCTGCGTGCTTCGATTCGGCCGCGAACCGTGGATAGTCCTGGCATGGTGGAATGACATCTGTCCGGGCCGCAGGATCAGGTCGACCGCCTGCGTCTCGTCGACATCGCCGATTTGCTGGCCGCGCGTCAGGATGTTGTCTTCGTGAAAGGTCTCGTCGTGGCGGTGAATCGGGTCGAGATGACTGCCCGGTATCATGCTCATGCAGCCCATTTCGGGATTGCTCGGGGTCAGCGCAAGCCAGGGCGTCACGAAGTCATGCGGTTCGACTCCCATGTAGGTCGCATCCTGGTGCCAGCTAACAAAATGGCTGCTTTGCGGTTCCTTGATGAACAACACGCTGCCCCACAGGCCGAAATGACTGCCGATCAGGTCTTCAACCGCATCCAGGACCCGGGGATGGTGAACGATCTCGTCAAGAAAGCAAAACGCCAGGTGTGGGTTGTTGCGATTCTCGCCGTTCAATTCATTGGCATACTCGGCTTCCGCCGCCTGCAACTGGCGTAGATAGCCAGCCGCCTCATCTTCCGACATGATGTCGACGGGCGCGAGAAAGCCCTGCTCGCGATATTGCTGTATCTGCTGTTTGCTGAGAAATCCTGGCATTGATTACCATTCGCAGGGATTGGGTACAGACGCATACTAGCGTAAACTCAAGCGTCGCAAATAGCACTAAATTGGTGTCACCGGTATGCGTAAAATTCAGCGTCAAACCCTGCTTGGCATTCGCGATCAGATGGGCAGTTATGCCTGGGAGGACGCCGAAATCGACGAGTTGGTCGACCCCAAACTCGGTATCATCACCGGTTTCCAGGATCTGCTCGATCAACTCGAACAGTTGCGCCGCATCGATCTCGAGTCGATACCTCCGGCCGGCGACATATCCAGGCCATGAAGCCGGGACTGGCATACGCTTCGATCACCGAATTGCGCCACCTGCTGCAGGCGGGCGACGTCAATGCGCTGCAACTGGTGGAACTCTACGCCGAGCGCATCGCCCGCCATGGCGAAATCAGCAAGGCGTTTATCTCGTTGGACCTGGAAGCCGCTCGAGACAAGGCACAGGCGCGTCAGCCTTGCGCCGACGCGACGCCTGCACTCGACGGAATTCCCTACGCCTGCAAAGACCTGTTTGACGTCGCCGGCCAGGTAACCACGGGCGGTTCGAAAGTTTTACAGGGTAATGTCGCCGAGCGCGATGCCGTCGCGGTGGCTGCGCTGAACCGGGCTGGCGCCATCTACCTCGGCAAGAATAACCTGCATGAGTTTGCCTATGGCGCGACCGGCGAAAATACGCTGTATGGCACGGCGCCGAATCCCTACGACCACGCCCGCCTGGCCGGTGGCTCCAGCAGCGGCTCGGCGGCGGCACTCGGCTTTGGCCTGTGCGCCGCGGCGCTCGGCACAGACACCGGGGGCTCGGTGCGCGCACCCGCCGCGCTTTGCGGCCTGGTCGGATTCAAACCAACCTTCGGTCGCGTTAGCACCGAGGGTGTAGTGCCCTACTCCTGGACGCTGGATCACGTCGGCACGCTGACCCGCAGCGCCGGCGACGCCGCAACCGTATTCAGGGCGTTGCTGCCGACGGCCAGCGCCAGCGGCGAAAGCCGGCTCGAAGGTCAGGTCGTCGGCATACCGCGCGGGTTTTTCTTTGAGCGCTGTGACAGCGAGATCCTCGACAGTATCGACTCTCTGATGCAGTTTTTACGGGAAGCCGGAGCGCGCCTGGTACCGATCGACATGCCGTCGATGCAGCACACGCGCACGGTATCCCTGACCGTGCAGATGCCCGAGGCCCTGTCGTATCACAATCGCTACCTTGAGGAACGGGGCGAGTTGTACAGCCAGGATTTTCGTGCCGGCCTCGCGCTCGGGCAATGCCTGCTGGCCGAACAGTACATTCGCGCCAAACGCTTCATCGAAAGCTACCGACGCGAGATGGCAGTTATTTTCGCCGGGGTCGATACCATTCTGACCCCGACGACACCGGTGATCGCGCCGGTCATCGGTGCCGTCGAAGTCAGCGTCGACGGCGTCGGCGAACCCGCCGGTAACGCGATTACCCGCTACACGTCGTTTTTCAACATGACCGGTCATCCAGCGATCACCCTGCCCTGCGGCATGCACAGCGCTGGCCTGCCGATCGGCGCACAATTGATCGGGCGTCATCATGCCGACGAGGCGCTGCTCGACCTTGCCAGCCGCATCGAAACCGACTACGCATTCAAATTGCCGCTGCCCGATCTCCCCTGACTCGGGGAACTGATACGTGTTCATCCGGGGGTGAGCGCAAGAGTCCCTCGCGACGAACCGGTTGGCCTGCGGCTTCCCGAAAAAGCATGGGTTTTGAAGGGCCGGCTCAACTCGGCATCCATGTCTCGGGTCGCCTAAGGCGGCATCCGTGCCGCCTTACCCTTCAAAACCCATGCTTTTTCGGCAACCGGTCCTGATTGTCGCGAGGGACTCTTGCGCTCACCCGTCGAGGTCATTCTGAACTGCGGAGAACTGAATACTGATCTGATAACTTTTCCCTGGCAGCCAAACAACCCACATATCACCAGGGGCTGTGCAGGGAGGCAGTCGGCTTGAGCGCAGTCAAACGTATCGGAGCGGCAGAAAGAATGATGCGGGGCCAGGCGTTTAGATTCCGTCTGCCAGCAGCAGGTCGATCAGCTTGTTCATGTCGGTTTCGAGGAGGCCCTCGCTCAGGCTCAACGAACTGCTCAGGTTGGCGCCAGCCGGTGCCAGCGCCGATTTTCGTCGAAACAGTTGCAGCGCGTCGCCGCCACCTGCGAGGCAATCACGCATCACCATGGGGCTCAGCATGCCGGCCGTTTCCATCACCGGGCAAAGGGCGATATTGTGAATCGCCGTCAACAATTTCGGGCCAATATATTGCGGCGGCATACTGCCCTTGTTCATGCGCAGCAGGCGTTCGGCCGTAGCCAGGTAAAAATCGAGGAAGGAGTTGTCGCGACGAAACATCAACAGGGCGTTGTGAACCTTTACCCAGGCGCGCGCACGCTGCCGCTGATCGGGCTGAACCCAGACTTCGCGGCCGAGAGCGAATTCGTCTGCCGGCAGAATGAATCGGTCGGCGTCGAAAATCAGGAAATCGGCATCGCACCAGACCACGCAGGCGTAACCCTCGTCCAGACCTTGTCGCAGACAGTACAGTCGCGCAAGATCGCTGGCGATCACGCGCTGTGCGCCGGTTCGATCCAGTATCTCGGGCGCCAGCGCAGCGAAGATTTCGTCGCCAAGGTAGCGGTAGTCGTAGCGGTTTACCTCTGCCCAGTCACGCACCGACGCCAGGCAGCGTTGTAGCCACGAAAAGGGTAAGGGATTGCGATGGGACTGGATGACGAGAGTAGATGACATCGGCAAGCTGGCGCGACGGGTCGAGCTGGCGAGCATAACATGATATCGTTGCCGCGTTTTACCGCACCCCAATTCGAGGAGAAGCATCGATGAGCCAACCCACTATTGCAGCCAATAAACCGGTCCGAGTCGCGCTGGAGAAAGATCGCAAGTACTTTTTCTGCGTTTGCGGCAAGAGCGGCAAGCAGCCCTTCTGCGACGGTTCTCACCAGGGCAGCGAGTTTACACCGATGCCTTTTACCTGCGATGAAAGCAAGGATTACTTCCTCTGCCAGTGCAAGCAGTCCGGCAACCAACCCTATTGCGACGGCAGCCACAAGGCCTATGAGGACGACCAGGTCGGTAAACCGGCCGCTTGACGACAGCCACCGCCTGCGACGATCGATCCAAAACCCGCTTGGCTGAAGCCTGGCAAACGCATAAAATAGCCCGCTTTGCTATTAACAGGTGGGGGTTACCATGGGCGAATGTCCAGTTTGCGCGGCGGAGGTCGAGTTGGCCGATGACGCGATTGCGGGTGAGATTCTGGTGTGCGATGACTGCGGCGCCGAGCTCGAGTTGAAAAGCATCGACCCGGTTGAGCTGGCCGAAGCGCCTGCGGCCGAAGAGGACTGGGGACAGTGAAGATCGGCCTGCTGCACTCGCTGATCCGCAAGGAAGAGAAACTGCTGATCCAGGCGTTTCGAAACTCGGGTGTCGAACCGATCATGATCGACGATCGCAAGTTGATCATGGATTTTCATCACGCGCCGGATATCGACATCCTGGTCGAACGTTCCATCAACCACTCGCGCGCGCTGCATGCGCTCAGACTATTCGAAAGCGCCGGGGTGCGTTGCGTCAACTCCCACAAGGTCGCACAGATCTGCGGCGACAAGCTGTTGACCACGGCGGCGCTGAAGGATAACGGTATCGCGCAGCCCGAGTGCCGCGTTGCGTTTACCGAGGAGTCAGCGCTCGCCGCCATCGAGGAACTCGGCTACCCGGTAGTATTGAAGCCTGCAGTCGGTTCCTGGGGCCGGCTGTTGTCGAAGATCAACGATCGCGACGCCGCCGAAACCGTGCTCGAACACAAGACCGTGCTCGGCAGTTATCACCATTCGATCTTCTACATCCAGCAATACGTCGAAAAACAGGGTCGCGACATTCGCAGCTTCGTCATCGGTGACGAGTGCATCGCCGCAATCTACCGCACTTCCGATCACTGGATCACCAACACCGCGCGCGGCGCCACAGCAAGCAAGTGCGAGGTCAGCGACGCCGTCGCCAACATCTCGATCGCGGCGGCAAAAGCCGTGGGCGGCGGTATCGTCGCCGTGGACCTGTTCGAGAGCGATGCCGGCCTGCTGGTCAACGAGGTCAACTACACCATGGAATTTCGAAACAGCATCGACACCACCGGGGTCGACATTCCTCAACGGGTAGCCGACTACGTCATTGGCCTCGTGCAGAAATGATACGCGCGTCTATCGTCGGCGCCTCGGGATATACCGGTGGCGACCTGTTGCGCATCCTGCTGTTTCATCCACACATCGAGATTCAGCAGGTAACCTCGGAACGTCATGCCGGCAAACCGGTGGCGAGCGTGCATCCGAATTTGCGCAAGATCTGCAAGCACAAGTTCGTCAGCGCCGCCGAGCTGGAACCCTGCGACGTGCTGTTCCTCGGCCTGCCCCACGGCCAGATGATGAATCGTCTGCCGGAATTCGAGCGGCTTGCCGACACGCTGGTCGATTTATCCGCCGACTTCCGCCTGCGCGACAACAGCGGCTACGAAACCTGGTATGGCAAAGCGCACGCCTGCCCGCAGCAACTCGGCAGCTTTGTCTACGGCATTGCCGAACTGTATCGCGAGCAGCTGCGCGGTGCGAAACGCATTTCCGGCGCCGGCTGTAACGCCACGGCCACGATCCTGGCACTGCACCCGCTGTACCAGGCCGGCGTTGTCGAATCCGCCGTGGTCGAGGTGAAGGCCGGTTCCAGCCAGGGCGGCAACGCCGTCAGCGAGGGCAGTCATCACCCCGAGCGCAGCGGTGCGGTGCGCTCCTACAAACCGACCGCGCATCGCCACCTCGCCGAAATCCAGCAGGAACTTGGCGCCAGCAACATCCATTTCTCGGCGACATCGATCGAGATGGTGCGCGGCATACTCGCCACCTGTCACGTCTTCCTGAATCGCGACCTGGAAGAGAAAGACGTGTGGAAGCTCTATCGCAGCGCCTATGGCGACGAACCCTTTATTCGAATCGTCAAGGAGCGCAGTGGCATACACCGCTACCCCGAGCCGAAAATCCTGGCGGGTAGCAACTATTGCGACATCGGTTTCGAACGCGATCCACACAGCAATCGCCTGGTGGTGATCAGCGCGCTCGACAATCTGATGAAGGGCGCCGCCGGCCAGGCCGTACAGGCCTTCAATATTGCACAGGGCTTCGATGAAACCGCCGGGCTGGAATTTCCGGGCCTGCACCCCTGACCTGCGACTGTCATGTGCCGCATACTCTACGCCCGCGCCGATTCTGCGTTCGCCATTGCCGACCTGCTCGCGCCTTTCGCCGAGATGGCGCGATCCAGTCGCGAGTTCCAGGGGCACGGTTGGGGCTGCGCCTGGCGCGACGCCAGCGGCTGGCGTCAACATCACGATATACAGCCAGTCTGGGAAGACGATCTCGAGCAGTTCGGCGAAACCCGGTTGTTGCTGGTACACGCGCGCAGCGCGTTTCGTGACGAGGGCATAGTCGTCGAAAACAACATGCCCTTCTCCGATGGCGAATCAGTATTCATTTTCAACGGCGAACTGCGCGGGGTGCGGATTCAGTCCGAGGGCCGGATCGGCGCCGAGAAAATCTACAATTACATTCGCCGCTTCGACCGGGGCGACCTGACGGCGGCGACTGCCCGCGCGGTCGACATCATCCACAAACGCAGCGCCTACGTGCGCGCGATGAATATCATTCTGAGCAACGGCGAACAAACCTGCCTGTCTTCAAGTTTCAGTGAGGACCCGGAGTATTTCCAGATGTACCGAAAGCAGGACCGTAACCTGCAGCTGGTTTGCTCGCAACCGCTCGATGACCACCCCGGCTGGCAGGCCATCGCAAACCATACGACGATACAACTATGATGCTGATCAAAATTGGCGGCGGCGAGCAGATCGACCTGCAGGCCACGATTGCCGACCTCGCAACCCTCGCACAGCCCTTCATCATCGTGCACGGCGCCAATGTCCTGCGCGATCAGATCGCGACGCAACTCGGCCATGAGAAAACCGTGCTGACCTCGGTGTCGGGTTATACCAGCGTATTCTCCGATGCGGCGGCGCTCGAAGTCATCATGATGAGTTACTCGGGCCTGCGCAACAAGCAGATCGTGGAGCTCTGCCAGCGCAACTCGATCAACGCGGTCGGCCTGACCGGACTCGATGGCCGTATCGTGCAGGGCGAGCGCAACAAGGGCATCCGCGTGCGCGAAAACGGTAAAACGCTGATCAAGCGCGATCTCTCCGGAAAACCGCGCAGCATCAACACGGAATTGCTCAGTCTGCTGCTGGATAATGGCTACAGCCCGGTACTGACCATCCCCATCGCCGATGAAAATGGCTTCGCCATCAATTCCGAAAACGACGATATCGTGGTGCAGCTGGCCATCGCGCTCGGCATCGACTGCGTGGTGCAGCTGATCGAGGCGCCCGGTTTCCTCGACGATCCTGACGACGAATCGAGCCTGGTCGCAACCATGACACCGGCGCAACTGCAGGCCCGCGAAGCCGCGGTCGAGGGTCGCATCAAGCGCAAGCTGCTGGCGCTGACACGACTGTGCCAGGGCGGCAAAACCCGTATCATCATCGCCGATGGCCGCGGCGATCAACCCGTCACTCGAGCGCTGGCCGGCGCGGGGACCCACATCTCATGAACGACTACAAGGCACTGGAACTGGAATATGGCGTACCCTTGAACGCGAAGCGCGACCTGGTCGCGGTACGCGGTGAGGGAAGTCTCCTGTACGACGAGTCAGGGCGCGAGTACATCGATTTCGCCGCCGGCATCGCCGTTGCCTCGCTGGGTCATTGCCACCCAAAACTGGTAGCCGCAATCCAGCAACAGGCGGCAACACTCATTACCTGCCCCAACATCATGTACAACGACCAGCGCTCGAAACTGCTGAAAAAACTGGTGGAAGTCAGTCCGGCCGGATTGACGCGCGCCTATTTGTGCAATTCCGGCGCCGAGGCCATCGAGGCGGCGCTCAAGTTCGCGCGCCTGCACAGCGGTCGCACCAACTTCGTCACCGCGATGCGCGGTTTCCACGGACGCACCATGGGCGCGGTCAGCGCCACCTACACGCCAAAGTACCGCGAGGCCTTTCAACCGCTGATTCCCGGCTTCGACTACGTACCCTACAACAAGATCGAAAAGCTCGAAGCCGTGGTGGGCGACAACACCGCCGCGGTCATGCTGGAACTGGTGCAGGGTGAAGGCGGCGTCAATCCCGTCCAGGCCGACTACATCAGCGCCGTGCGCAAGCTCTGCAGCGAGCGCGGTGCGCTGTTGATCATCGACGAGATCCAGACCGGCTTTTGCCGTACCGGCAAGTTTTTTGCCTGCGAGCACTTCGATCTGCAGCCCGACATACTCTGCGTCGCCAAGGCCATGGGCGGCGGCGTGCCCATCGGTGCGACGCTGCTCACCAGTGCAATTCAAATCGAGTCAGGGCTGCACGGCACCACCTTTGGCGGCAACCCGCTGGCCTGTGCGGCGGCGCTGGCGGCAATCGACGTCTATGAGAGTGACGGGCTGGCGCAACGCGCGGCCGAACTGGGCGATTACTTCGAGGCGCAACTGCGGGTTGCTGAACTGTCGCAGGTGCGCGCACTGCGCCGACTCGGGCTGATGATCGGTATCGAGCTGAAACAGAAGGTACAGGACAAGCTGGCGCAATTACTCGAACACGGCGTCATCGCGTTGCCGGCTGGACCGAACGTGATTCGAATGCTGCCGCCGCTGGTAGTGGAAAAGGCACAAATCGACCGGGTTGTTGCGGTTTTGCGGCAGCTGCTTGCCTGATCCAGAACCCGCAGCGGACGCTGGCAACGATTGACCGCCATGGGAAAGACCGGCCCCTGGCGCCCTGCCAGGCTGGCATTGCAGGTCGATCGCAGTGCCGCCCGGAGCAAGTGACGTCGGCATTTGACAAGGTACTGCGGACAACGCGGCGCGCAAGATGGTATCTTCAGGCGTCTACAACGCATCCGCGGAGCTGTTCCCTTTTTCCATTTAGCCCTGATCCAGGCTTTTAGTGCCATGATGACTACAACAACACTGGTTATATGGTTATAGCTAACTGTTCGTTTTTGTGAATTCGGTATACTTATATACTTCGGCCTTCGCGTATTATCTGGCCCTAATTCATGCCCACTCCCGCCACTTCAGTTGAAACTGCAATGACAAGCATTCCCGATCTCAGCGCCTACGGCATCCACGACACCGCCGAAATCATCTACAACCCCAGCTATGACGTCCTCTATGCCGAGGAGACGGCGGCGGGTCTGCAGGGATTCGAGGTGGGGTACCAGACCGAGTCGGGTGCGATCGCCGTCGACACCGGCGTCTTTACCGGCCGCTCGCCCAGGGACAAGTACCTGGTGCGCGATGACGCCACTCGCGACACCATCTGGTGGTCTGACCAGGGTGAGAATGACAATCACCCGATCGATACAGAGACCTGGGGCAAGTTGCGCGCACTGGTGACCGATCAGCTTTCCGGCAAGCGCCTTTTCGTGGTCGACACATTTTGCGGCGCGCACGATGAAACCCGTCTCAAGGTTCGCTTCGTCACCGAGGTCGCCTGGCAGGCGCACTTCGTCACCAACATGTTTATCCGCCCGGAACCAGCGGAGCTGGTCGATTACACCCCCGATTTCGTGGTGCTGAACGGCTCCAGGACGACTAATCCGGATTACGCGGCAATGGGTCTTAACTCGGAAAACTTTGTCGCCTTCAACATGACCGAGGGTATGCAGATCATCGGCGGTACCTGGTACGGTGGTGAAATGAAAAAAGGCATGTTCTCCATGATGAACTACCTGTTACCACTGCAGGGCATGCCGTCGATGCACTGCTCCGCCAACGTCGGTGAGCAGGGTGACGTGGCCATCTTCTTCGGCCTCTCCGGCACCGGCAAGACCACCTTGTCGACCGACCCCAAGCGGCGCCTGATCGGTGACGACGAGCACGGCTGGGACGATGACGGCATCTTCAACTTCGAAGGCGGCTGCTACGCCAAGACGATCAACCTCAGCGCCGAACACGAGCCAGACATCTACCGCGCGATTCGGCGCGACGCACTGCTGGAGAACGTGGTCGTCGATGCCAACGGCGTGGTTGACTACAGCGACAGCTCGAAGACCGAAAATACGCGCGTGTCTTACCCGATTTACCACATCGACAACATCGTCAAACCGGTGTCGCGCGCGGGCCACGCCAGCCGCGTCATCTTTTTGACCGCCGATGCATTCGGCGTGTTACCGCCAGTTTCAAGGCTGACCCCGGAGCAGGCGGAATACTACTTCCTGTCAGGCTTCACTGCCAAACTCGCCGGCACCGAACGTGGCATTACCGAACCGACACCTACGTTTTCGGCCTGCTTCGGCAAGGCGTTCCTGTCCCTGCACCCGACCCGTTACGCCGAGGTTCTGAATCAGAAAATGAGCCAGCATGGCAGCCACGCTTACCTGGTCAATACCGGTTGGGACGGCAGCGGCAAGCGTATTTCAATCAAGGCCACCCGCGCTATCATCGATGCCATACTCGATGGTTCGATCGATGCCGTCGAGACGACGACGCTGCCGGTATTCAACCTGGCCATGCCGTCGACGCTGCCCGGCGTCGACGCGGCGATACTTGATCCGCGCAACAGCTACCCGCAGGTTAGCGAATGGCAGGCAAAGGCGACCAACCTGGCCGGCCTGTTTATCGAAAACTTCGTGCAATACACCGATACGGACGACGGCAAGAAACTGGTTTCGGCAGGCCCGATTCTCGACTGAGCCGCCTGATCCTGTCGTTTTGCCAACTGCGGGCGCACGCGGGCGTTATTTCGGGTAATCGCTAATCGGAGCCCCATGCGCGTGCAACGACAGGGTTTCTCCAGCCCTGACGGGCGTTATCCTGTTACACTCTGAGCTTGCGGGACTTGCCGGGACCCGGGCCGGACAGGCAAAATAGCGATACCATCTTGATGGGCAGGGCTAGATGAAAAAATCAAGTTTCAAAATTCTTGAAAACGAGTGGATTACGCTCGCTGACGGACGCCGCCTGGCGGCCCGAATCTGGCTACCCGACAGCGCCGTGAAGAAACCCGCGCCGGCTATCCTCGAGTATCTCCCCTATCGCAAGCGCGACGGCACCTCACGGCGGGACGACAGTACCTATCCCCATTTCGCGGCGGCGGGTTACGTTGGCGTGCGCGTCGATATCTCCGGCACCGGTGAATCCGACGGCGACTGGGACGACGAGTATTCGCCGCGTGAGCTGGCCGACGGTATCGAGGTCATCGAGTGGATCGCCGCGCAGTCCTGGTGTGATGGCAGTGTCGGCATGATGGGCATTTCCTGGGGAGGCTTCAACAGCGTGCAAATCGCGGCACTGCAACCGCCTGCCCTGAAGGCGGTAATTGCGATCGGCACCACGGTCGACCGTTACAACGACGACGTTCATTACAAGAACGGCTGCCTGCTGTATTCGAATTTTTATTGGTCGAACACGATGTTGTGCTATACCTCGCGGCCACCTGATCCGGAACTGGTCGGCGACAGCTGGCGCGAAACCTGGTTGCAACGTCTCAATACACAGCCGTTCCCGCTCGCCACCTGGCTCGCGCATCAGCGCAAGGACGACTACTGGAAGCACGGCTCGATCAGCGAGGACTACGCGGCCATCAAGATCCCGGCACTGGTCATCTCCGGCTGGGCCGACGGCTACCTGAACGCACCCCCCGCCGCGGTCGCCAACATTCCCAGTGCGCGCGGCATCAACGGGCCGTGGATTCACCAGTACCCGCACCTGGCATTGCCCAAACCGCGCATCGACTTCATCAGGGAAGCGATCGACTGGTGGGACAAGTGGCTGAAAGGCGTCGATAACGGTGTCGAAAAAATGCCCGCTTACCGCGCCTACATACTCGAAAATTCAAGACCGGTGCTGCGCCATGAAACGGAGCCGGGGCGCTGGGTGGCGGAAACCGAGCTGCCAGCGAAGGATACGCTGGCGCGTAACTATTACCTTGCGCCAAATCGGCAATTGCTCGACATTCCGGGCAGGACGCGCGACAAGACACTGGTATCGCCGCAGGATTGCGGTACCGCCTGCGGCGAGTTTTTCACGACCATGCCCGATGGTGAAATGCCGGCCGACCAGCGCCGCGACGACTCCTGTTCGCTGGTGTTTGACAGCGGCAAACTGCATCAACCGATCGAAATCCTCGGGCGCCCGAAATTACGCCTGAAACTGTCGATCGACAAGCCGCAGGGCAACATCGCCGTGCGGCTCAACGATATTCACCCGAACGGTGAAGTGGTGCGCGTGAGCTGGGGCGTGCTCAACCTCAGTCACCGCAACGGCAACGAGAATCCACAACCGATGACGCCCGGGGCTGTCGAGTCGATCGAGATCGAATTGAACGAATGCGGCTACCGCTTTATGCGCGGTCACAAGATGCGCGTCTCGGTCTCGACCAGTTACTGGCCGATGATCATGCCGCCACCCGAGGTCACAACCGCGACTATTCGTCTTGGCCCTGATTCGGTAATTACCCTGCCGGTGCGCGGCGGTGTCGACAAACATACTATTGATCCCCCGCAAGACGAGAAGCCGCTGGTCGATTACCCGCAGCTGTCGGAAGGCCTGCAGCGGCGCTGGGTCGAACGCAACTTTCAGACGGGCGAATCGCATTACCGCGTCATCAGCGATACCGGTGAAAACGAGGTCCCAGGACACGGCATGCGCAGCCGCGTGCGCCACGATGAACGCTGGACCATCGCCGCAGACGATCCGCTCAGTCATCGCTCGCTGAGCCGCTATACCTGCTGGATGAGCCGTGGCACCTGGTCGATCCGCACCGAATCGGAAAGCGAAATGCGTTGCGACGCGGAGAATTTTTACATCAAGGCGACAGTACGCGCCTACGAGGGCGACGAGTTGATCAACCAGCGGGACTGGGAAGAAATTGCCATTCCGCGCGACAACATCTAGCAGCAACATTAACCAGCCGCTTCGGCCGGGGTAATCGGAAGTCCGGCACCGCCGGACCTCCGCCGACTCGAAGAGCGCTTTTCAAGAGCAATTTATGGCCAGATTACCACGCTATTCAATCACCAATCAGCCACAGCACATCATCCTGCAGGGCCGTGACGGACAGCAGATTTACTTCGAAGAACAGGATTACCAGTATTTTCACGACTGCCTCGACGCGGCCGCCTACAATTACAGCCTCAGGCTGCACGCTTACGTATTGATGCCCGACCACGTCCACATTCTCGCGACCCCGGCGAATACCGATAGCGTGTCCCGCTCGGTGCAGTCCATCGGCCGCAATTACGTGCAGTACTACAACGAGTGCTACGGTTCCACGGGTACGCTCTGGGAAAGCCGTTACCGCGCTACCGTCATCGATGCGAAAGAGTACCTGTTGACCTGCAGCCGCTACATCGAACTCAACCCGGTGCGCAACAAGCTGGTGGACAAGGTGCAGGATTACCGCTGGAGCAGTTACGCGCATAATGCACTCGGCAAGGTCGATGAGATGCTGACCGAAGCACGTGAATACAAGCGCCTCGGCGACAACCGTAAGGAGCGCGCGCGGGCATACCGTGCTTTGTTCCGGCAAAAAATTTCCACCGAACTGGCACAGCGGATTACCGAGGCCACACTCAAGGGCTGGGCGCTCGGTGACAGCAAGTTCGTCAGCAAGATCGAAAAACTGAGCGGCCGTCGTGCCAGCCAGTTACCCAAGGGCAGGCCCAAAGGCAGCTGATCA
>Ga0316188_10000152_pt1 | contig 24255 bp, 22 predicted proteins | sample Phiworburrow1_MG_FD_204933 | JGI IMG/M metagenome (GOLD analysis project Ga0316188, IMG submission 204933) | Coastal sediment microbial communities from Maine, United States - Phippsburg worm burrow 1 | ecosystem: Environmental > Aquatic > Marine > Coastal > Sediment | place: USA: Maine... | reverse complement strand
TGAAGAATTAGTGCGGTTTTAGATTTTAAGGAATACATAAAACTGTCAAACCATAAGTGCGACTCCGGGATAGTAAATCTGTAAAGATGAACTCTTGCTTAAATGCAGTCCCAATAGGTGTAATTGCTAATTGGATAACCATACCAATCATGTTGGTCATGAAATTTGCTCGATTTTTAGGTTTCGGGGGAACTACCTAGATCAGCAGACCCAAGAGGTAATTAAAATATATACACCTGTTTGAGCCGTACGGTTTGGCAGTATTTTTTTTATCCATATTTAAACATTAGCATGCGGGATCGGCAGGGTTTTTATGAAATACCATAAATCTGCAAAAGGAATCCCGACCGGACATGTTTCAAATATTGATGCAGCAAAACCATTTATTAAATAATTTCAACAGTATTCTGGCGTTAGGGTCATTTCTGAAGCATATAATTTGAATCTGACCTTGCAAATGTAATTGTGTCAATTTTATACGTGCAAAGCATTCCACACTCTGAATATTGCAACTGATTATTTTGTAATAAGCTCATCCGCATCAGTTTAACACAATCCCACTTTAAACTACTTTTGTAAAAAACCAAAAAGTATAATAAAACATACTTCTCGGTTTAATAATTAATGAGCCATCATAGTGTTCTTTTATCAAATAATTCACCTTCCCTAAAAGGCAGCAAACATCACTGGCGAAGGTAGATTTCAACATACTGTGTTAAAAACTTTGGGTAGTATTTAATAAAACCTTCTTTACAATTTGATAACATTTTTCAATCTTTGTTAACCCCAACCAACCGGAAATCACATCCTACATTAACACTAAAAAAAAAGAAAAAATGTCTGCAGCCTTTGAGCCAATTTTACAGGAAAACGAGGATCGATTTGTAATATTTCCTATACAGCATCATGATTTATGGGAATGGTATAAAAAATGTGAAGCTTGTTTTTGGACTGCTGAGGAGATAGATCTTCATGAGGATTTAACAGATTGGAACAATAAACTAAGTGAGGACGAAAAGTATTTCGTTAAGCACATATTAGCCTTTTTTGCAGCTTCAGATGGAATAGTAAATGAAAACCTTGCCGAGAATTTTGTAAATGAAGTTCAATATTCAGAAGCAAAATTCTTTTACGGATTCCAGATTATGATGGAAAACATCCACTCTGAAACGTATTCTTTATTGATAGATACTTACGTTAAAGATGAAAAGGAAAAGGGTATTCTGTTTAAAGCAATCGAAAATTTCCCCGCTATTAAGAAAAAGGCAGATTGGGCTTTAAAATGGATTGATTCTCCTAGCTTTGCGGAAAGATTAATTGCTTTTGCGGCAGTTGAGGGAATCTTCTTTTCAGGCGCATTTTGTTCTATATTTTGGTTGAAAAAGAGAGGGTTAATGCCCGGACTTACTTTCTCGAATGAACTTATATCAAGGGACGAGGGAATGCATTGTGATTATGCGGTACACCTGCATAATAAACACCTGGTTAACAAGGTTCCAAAAAAACGAATCACGGAAATTCTTGTTGATGCATTAAATATAGAGCGTGAATTTATTACTGAATCACTTCCGGTAAGCCTCATTGGAATGAATGCCAAACTCATGACGCAATACCTGGAGTTTGTCACCGATAGGTTATTGGTTGAATTGGAATGTGAGAAGGTTTACAACTCTACTAATCCATTTGATTTTATGGATATGATTTCTCTGCAGGGGAAAACCAATTTCTTCGAGAAACGTGTTTCTGAATATCAAAAGGCCGGGGTGCTTAACAAGGATAAGGATGTCGATGCTCAGAAAATCAGTTTCGACGCTGATTTCTAAAGAATAGAACAAAGTATTGTTCCCATTCAATAAGGTTTTTTTATATCATTTAATAGCATATTAAGCTTTTACAAAAGCTTTCTATAACCAACATAAGACTTAAAAATAAGTAGAATCACATGTATGTAGTAAAAAGAGACGGAAGAAAAGAGCCGATGATGTTCGATAAGATCACGGCAAGAGTACGCAAGCTTTGTTATGGGCTTAACGAACTGGTAGATCCGGTAAAAGTTGCCATGAGGGTAATTGAAGGCTTATACGATGGTGTAACCACATCTGAACTGGATAATCTGGCAGCTGAAATTGCGGCCACATTAACAACGGCACATCCCGATTACGCTAAACTGGCTGCCCGAATCTCTGTCTCCAACCTGCATAAGAACACCAAAAAGTCCTTCTATGAAACAATGAAGGATTTGCATGAATATATAAACCCGAGAACCGGTAAAAAAGCTCCTTTATTATCTGATGAGGTTTTTAAAGTTATTGCTGAGAATGCCGATATGCTGGATTCAACCATAATTTATAATCGGGATTTTGGGTATGATTATTTTGGCTTTAAAACCCTGGAACGATCTTACCTTCTTAAGTTAAATGGAAAAATAGCTGAAAGGCCTCAACACATGCTAATGAGGGTGGCTGTTGGTATTCATCTTGATGATTTGGAATCGGCCGTGGAGACTTACGAGCTGATGTCCAAGAAGTACTTTACGCATGCTACACCAACATTATTTAATTCAGGTACTCCTAAACCACAAATGTCTTCGTGTTTTTTATTGGCAATGAAAGATGATAGTATAGATGGGATTTATGATACCTTAAAGCAAACGGCGAAGATTTCTCAGTCAGCCGGGGGTATTGGGTTGTCCATACACAATGTAAGAGCAACGGGTTCATATATTGCCGGAACAAATGGTACATCTAATGGAATTGTACCCATGTTACAGGTTTTTAACGATACCGCACGTTATGTTGACCAGGGTGGAGGAAAGCGCAAAGGGAGTTTTGCCATATACGTGGAGCCCTGGCATGCAGACATTTTCGATTTTTTAGACCTTAAAAAAAATCACGGGAAAGAGGAAATGCGGGCAAGGGACCTTTTCTATGCCATGTGGGTGCCGGATCTTTTTATGAAAAGGGTAGAGGCCGATGCGGAATGGACATTAATGTGTCCTAATGAATGCCCTGGATTATTCACTAACCATAGTGAGAAATTTGAAGAGTTATATACGGGTTATGAGGCTGCGGGTAAGGGCAGAAAAACAATCCGGGCACGTGAACTCTGGGAAAAAATCCTGGAATCACAAATAGAGACCGGAACGCCATATATGTTGTATAAAGATGCAGCAAACAGAAAGAGCAATCAGAAGAATCTGGGAACAATCCGCTCTTCCAATTTATGTACGGAGATCATGGAATATACCTCTCCGGATGAAGTTGCCGTTTGTAACCTCGCGTCCATTGCATTGCCCATGTTTATAAAAAATGGTGAATTTGATCACAAGGAACTTCATAGGGTAACCAAAAGGGTGACCAAAAATCTCAATAGAGTAATTGATCGTAATTATTATCCGGTTGAAGAAGCCAGGAATTCCAATATGCGTCACAGGCCTATAGGTTTGGGGGTGCAGGGTCTTGCAGATGCTTTTATCATGTTGCGCCTGCCTTTTACAAGTGATGAGGCCAAACAGCTAAATCAGGATATTTTTGAGACCCTTTACCATGCAGCTGTTACCGCTTCAATGGAACAGGCAATAGAAGAAGGCGCGTATTCCAGTTACGAAGGATCACCTATTTCCCAGGGGCAATTTCAACATAACCTATGGGGTGTTAAGGATGAAGAACTATCAGGAAGATGGGATTGGGACAAATTGCGCAAGAAAATAGAAAAGCACGGAGTGCGTAATTCGCTTTTGGTTGCACCCATGCCTACAGCTTCTACCTCACAAATTTTGGGCAATAATGAATGTTTCGAACCTTATACATCAAATATTTATACCAGAAGAGTACTTTCAGGGGAATTTATTGTAGTGAATAAGCATTTATTGGAAGACTTGGTTAAACTTGGATTGTGGAATGAAAACCTCAAGCAGGATCTGATGCGCGCAAACGGTTCCATTCAACAAATAGAAAATATTCCGGAGGATATTAAAGAGTTATATAAAACGGTTTGGGAATTAAGCATGAAAGACATTATTGATATGTCCAGGCAACGCGGCTATTTTATAGACCAAAGCCAATCCCTGAATCTTTTTATGGAGAATGCTAATTATGGAAAATTGACTTCTATGCATTTTTATGCCTGGAAGAGTGGGCTTAAGACAGGAATGTATTACCTCAGGACCAAGGCTGCGGTGGACGCTATTAAGTTTACCCTGGATAACACTAAGAAAAAAGAGGTTCCCGTTAGTGTAGCGGCGGAGGCAGAAGTTGCTGCGGCAACTCCCGGGGCTGCAACGGCTTTACCGGTAGAAACAACATCTGTAAAGCAACAGGAGATAGATATAGAGCCATTGTCGCAGGCTGAAATGAAAGAATTGATCGCACGTGCCAAAGAAGGGCAGGCAGATGATGATTGTCTGATGTGCGGTTCATGAACGTAACCTATACTGAAATGCTTTTGGCTAAGTATACTATACCGTTTCAGTTATAGTGTAAATAGTGTTTATTGATTAAAGGACACCTCGGGTAGGTCTACCCCATCTTAAAGACCTATCAGCAGGTGTTTTTTTATGTCCTATCATCAGATTTACTTTAATAATCCGGGCTATGAGTTTATCTGATCCTTAACGGGTGAGTTGATATTGGAATAAATAAGAAGAATCGGGATTATTAAATACCCAATGATTCGCTATTTAAGGGAAATATATTTATTTAAATTTTGGGGACAGAAGACCTTCAAAGCTAATTTAATAATAATTAAAGAATGCTTTGAACTATTTTTTGAAAATAGGTCTTACAACATTATAGGAAATAAAAATTAATGCTGTGTAAATCAATAAAAGAATATAATAATTGTCCATAAACAGGAAAACATATAATAACTAACAATTTTATATACGCATCAAAACGATGTTTAGATTACCAAATTGTAAAATAAAAGCTTAAAAATTGTTAAAATCATCAACTTAATACCAAATTAGTAAAAAATATTCAATGATGTTTGGCTGAGCAGAATTAAAAAACTGTATATCGTGAAAACAACAGCAGATGAAAGGAAGTTTAAATAAAAGCGTCTACCGTTTTATACGCATTTAGTACGGCTAATTCCCCTTCCTTTTCTGGTATCGAATTTCCGTGTTCCATGCCCAAAATACCAGTATACCCTTTGTCGTAAATGAATTTGAAAACGTTTTTAAAATTTATTTCACCGGTAGTCGGCTCATTTCTGCCCGGATTATCCCCAATTTGGAAATAGGCAATTTCATCCCAGCTGGCCTCAATATTAGGAATTAAGTTACCCTCCTGGATTTGTTGATGATAGATATCAAAAAGAATCTTACATGAAGGTGAATCCACTGCCTTGCAAATTTCATAGGCCTGAGGTGATTCTTTAAGAAACAGGCCCGGGTGGTTTCTAAAGTTTAATGGTTCCAGCACCATAGTTAAATTATGTGGTTCCAGGAGTGCGCTGGCTTGTTTCAAAGATTCAATGACATTAGCAGTTTGATATCCCATAGACAATTTCAAATCTACATGTCCGGGAACAACGGTCATCCATTTTGCATTTACGCGCTTGGCTACAATAATGGATTTCCTGATGTAGTCTAAAAACTCTTTGCGTTTTTCAGTATCTCCGGATGTCAGATTAGGTTCTGTCCAATAAATTTTATGCGCTACAAAAACACCCATTTCCAGACCGCGTTCTTGCATGGTTTTGGCCATGTTCTCCTGTAAGATGATATCGCGATCGGTCATGCCATTATCTTCAAAAGCCGTAAACCCCTGATCTGCAATATAATTTAACTGAGTTATCGGATCTTCCCCTGCATGATGCTTAAACATGCCAATATGGGGGGCGTATTTAAGATTGAATTTATGGGTTTCCGTGCTATTTTCTTTGGCATTTAAAGCAGTCGCAGCCCCCATTAAAATTGTGGAACTTCCCAATGTTGTTGTCTGTATAAAACTCCTTCTTTTCAAAATTTATAGTTTAAATAGACCAGTCTTTACCCCCGGTGAGTTCATTAACATCTCCACAGCCTATATATTCTCCGGGTACCGGCAGGTATGCGAGCACTTCTTCTCCAATGTATTCCGATGTTTTGTATCCCCAAATTGTCATATCGCGCAAATTCTTTGCAAAGGAATAACTGACTACTTCATCTGCCAGGGCCTCATTTTCTCCTTTAGCCAATGCCGATGTATTTTTAATAGTTAGTTCCATATTCTTTATGTCTTCTTCTTCGCTGACTTGCAGTGCGGCTGCTAAGACGGGTTCCAGGTCTTCAGAAGTTAAATCATCTGCCTTCTTTTTGCCGGATTCCTTCAATGCGGTTTCAATAAATTTTTCAAAAGACACTTTGACCATAGCTTGTTGCCCATCTTCCATAACCTCATTTGTAAAACGATCTATGAATACATGTACGTTTACCTCAGTGGCCGAAGGTGTATCTGTTTTAGGTAGGATGATATCTACCAGCTTGTAAATTACATTGCCCTCTTCTATAGTAAAAAAATCAGGTTTCCAGTCAATTGTATTTACATCATTGCATCCTTGAACAAGGCTTAATAATGTAGGGGTGGCTACAGTATATCCCAGGGCAAGCCCCATATTTTTTAACGCTACTCTTCTATCCATTATAATAATCCTTTTTTAAGTTGTTCTGCAGCATGGTTGGCAGCTCGCGCCGTAAATGCCATATATGTCAATGAAGGGTTTACACAGGAGGCTGAGGTCATAAATGCCCCATCTGTTACATATACATTTTTGACGTCATGCACCTGATTGTATCCATTGAGGACGGAGGTTTTGGGATCTCTTCCCATCCGGGCAGTTCCCATTTCGTGGATACCTAACCCAAGGGCCCCCGGCCTGTCATAGGCTTCAACGTCCCGGAGTCCGGCTTTTTTCAGCATTTCATACGCCTGTTCTTTCATGTCTTCCCGCATCTTCCACTCGTTTTCCTTAAATTCAGCATCAAATGTTACTGTTGGTAATCCCCAACCATCTAATTTATCATAATCTAATGTCATCCGGTTATCTTCATAGGGTAATACTTCACCAAAACCACCCATCCCAAAGGTCCAGCCACCTGGTTTTAGGATAGCCTCTTTAAGGTCTTTTCCATGCGATAATTCGGAAACGGCATCTTCCCAATTACCCCTGCTGCCACTTCCCTGATAACCATATCCGCGTATAAACTCTTTCATATTAGTATCTCCGCCAATATTCCGGAAGCGCGGTACATAGATTCCATTAGGTTTTCTTCCCTTGTAAAATTTGTCCTCGTAACCATCATATTTCCCTGAGGCACCTACTCCAAGATGATGGTCCATAATATTTCTGCCTAACTGATCAGAATCATTACCCATTCCGTTTGGGAATCGATCCGATTTTGATTGCATCATTATTGATGTGGAGGCTATGGCAGAGGCACAAAGGAATATGATCTTTGCTTTAAATTCAAAGGTTTCTTTGGTAATCCTGTCTATTACTTTCACGCCGGTTGCTTTTTTGGTATCGGCATCATACATAACCTCATGAACAATAGAATCAGGTCGCAGGGTCATATTACCGGTGGCTTCTGCTGCCGGCAAGGTAGACGAGTTACTGCTAAAATAGGCGCCAAAAGGGCATCCACGAATACATCTGTTTCTAAATTGACAACGAGTTCTTCCGTCCCCGTCAAATTGTTTGGCACTGTTGATATGAGCCACCCGGCCAGCAGTGATAACGCGCCCCCCAAAATTTTCGGCTACCTTTTCACGGACATGTTGTTCAATACAGTTCAGTTCCATCATGGGCTCAAACTCACTGTCGGGTAATTGTGGAAGCCCTAAACTTTCCCCTGTCACTCCTATATAAGTTTCAACTTTGCTATACCACGGAGCTATTTCTTTATATCGGACTGGCCAGTCCACGGCTATACCATCCTTTTTATTAGCTTCAAAATCCAGATCGCTCCAACGGTAGCTATGCCGTCCCCAAAGTAATGATCTCCCGCCCACGTGGTAGCCACGCATCCAGTCGAATCGTTTTGTTTCATTATAGGGATGTTCCAGGTCATTTACAAACCAAAAATTATGTTGTGCTTTAGTGGTATAGCCTGTACGAGCTTGTTTTGACTGTTTTGCTTCTTCTTCCGGGGACAATTCTCCGTTATTCGGAAAGTCCCAGGTATCCAGATTTGCGGTGGGGTAATCCTCGCGATGCTTTACCATTCGACCTCGTTCCAGAACAAGGGTCTTTAGTCCTTTCTCACATAATTCCTTCGCGGCCCAGCCACCGCTAATCCCAGTACCTACGACAATCGCATCATACGACTCCTCTTCTTCATTGTAATAAAATTTACCCATGTAGTAATATTGTTTATTTGCTAAAAGCATCAAATATAAAATTTATTTTCTACATTTAAAGGCTTATTAACTTATGGAGTCTGCATTAAAAAGCAGAGTAAACTGAGAATAAAGAAATAATGTTTTTTTATAAAGGTTGAATTACAATATACACCTCAAACCATTATAACTTCATAACAAGAACAAAGATTCCATAAGCTAAAGATTATGCTAAATCATAAAAGGAAACAGACTTATGAAAAGAAGAAGGTTCATTAGTAATACTTCCCAGGCTGGAATAGGTATTTCATTGCTTGGAATATATTCCTGCAAGGATGAAAAGAAAGCAGTAAAAGAGACAGAAAAAATCGAGGAAATCGGCAGTACAACAGCGACACCTTTTTTTAAATTATCCCTGGCACAATGGTCCATACACAATATGATTAATTCGGATGGTGTTGACCCTTATACTTTTGCTGAAAAGGCCAAAAATTGGGGATTTGAAGGACTGGAATATGTAAGCCAGTTATATAATAAAGAGCTGGAACCTGCAAATTATTCAAAAGAGGCCATGCAATCCTTTGTGGACAGATCCAATGCGGAAGCAGAGAAATACGGGTTAAAGAATATCCTGATCATGATTGACGGGCAGGGAGATCTGGCAACCTCTGATACTGCAGAACGGAAGAAAGCGGTAGAAAATCATTATAAATGGGTAGATGCCGCTGCGGCTATGGGTTGCCATGCTATAAGAGTAAACCTTGCAGGGAGTTCTGATCCTAAAGAATGGAAAGCCAATTCAATAGATGGCCTTACACAACTTTCCACTTATGCAAAGACCAGGAATATAAACGTGCTTGTAGAAAATCACGGAGGCCTTTCATCAAATGCCGCGATGCTCACTGATGTTATGGACCAGGTTAGTATGTCAAATTGCGGAACCTTACCCGATTTCGGTAATTTCTGTATAAGAAGGAAAGACCCCAAAGATTACAATGCCGGCTGTGCTGAGAATTACGATATCTATCAAGGGGTGAAAGAGTTAATGGTACACGCCAAAGCAGTAAGCGCCAAATCTCATAATTTTGATACCAATGGAAATGAAACTGAAATAGATTACATTAAAATGCTGCAAATTGTCAAGGATGCCGGTTATACGGGTTATATAGGTGTTGAATACGAAGGAAGAGAATTATCTGAAGAAGAAGGGATTATAGCTACAAAAGACTTATTGATAAAAGCAGCTAAAGAAGTTACTTAACCACCTGGAATGCACTATGAAAGATTTTTTTAATCAACTTTTTGATTATAATTTTTATTGCAATAAAAAGTTTATTGAGGAATGTATTAAACTCGATAAGGTTCCTGAGAAAAGTTTATTGTTGTTCAGCCATATCCTAAACGCCCATCATATATGGAATTCAAGAATTTTAGGGAAGGCCGCAGTTTATAAAGTGTGGCAAATTCACCCAATAGAAAATTGGGGTGATATTCATTATGAAAATCAGAGAAGTTCTTTTGAAATAGCCACAAATTCCGCAGATTTTGACGTAAGGATAGACTATGAAAATACAGAAGGCAGGCTTTTTACAAATACCCTACAAGACATATTATTTCATATTATAAATCATTCTACACATCACAGGTCGCAAATAGCAATGAATTTCAGGGATAATGAATTAGAGCCTCTTTCATTAGACTATATTTTTTATAAACGTTAGCGGAATTTTTCATGAATAAAAAGATTCAGGTTCAACTTTCCGTAATGATGTTCTTGGAGTTCTTTATTTGGGGTAGCTGGTACGTTACTATGGGAATTTATTTGCCTAATAGTCTCGAGGCAAGTGATCCTGAGATTGCCATGGCCTATTCCACACAATCCTGGGGGGCAATAATTGCACCATTTATTATCGGACTAATAGCAGACCGTTATTTCAATGCAGAAAGGATTCTTGGAGTATTGCATCTTCTCGGCGCCTTTTTTATGTTGCAATTGGCCTATACAACGAATTTTGGCCGGTTTTACCCTTTTATTTTAGGTTACATGATTTTATATATGCCAACCCTGGCTCTCGTTAATTCCGTTTCCTTTAATCAGATGGATAACCCGGCAAAACAGTTCTCATTTGTTCGCGTTTTTGGAACAGCAGGTTGGATAGTTGCCGGATTGGCCATTAGTTATTTCTTTCATTGGGACTCTCCTGAAGGTGTTGCAAAGGGACAGCTTGGAAACACATTTTTAATGACGGCAATTGCTTCAGGCATATTGGGATTATTTAGTTTTACCTTACCAAAAACACCTCCCTCAATAACGGGAAAAAGAAAAATAACCATTGGTGATATTCTTGGATTTGAGTCCTTAAAACTTTTGAAAAACAGAAATTTTTTAGTGTTTTTTCTCGCTTCCGTATTTATTTGTATTCCCCTGGCTTTTTATTATCAGCATGCCGGACAATTCCTGGGGGAAATTGGGGTCGCAAACCCGGCAGGGAAAATGACCATAGGGCAGATTTCGGAGATTCTGTTTATGCTTCTTTTACCTTTCTTTTTTAAGAGGTTTGGGTTTAAAAATACAATGATAGTTGCCATGTTGGCCTGGACGTTTCGATATATCTGTTTTGCATACGGCAATGCAGGGGAACTTTCATTTTTGCTCCTTCTTGGTATCGCTTTACATGGAATTTGTTATGATTTCTTTTTTGTATCCGGGCAAATATATACCGATAGTAAGGCTGGGCATAAATATAAAAGTGCAGCACAAGGACTAATCACCCTTGCCACTTATGGGGTAGGTATGTTAATAGGTTTCTGGATAGCAGGAAGAATAACAGATTATTTTACACTGCAGCAAGGCTCACATAACTGGGAAATGATCTGGTGGTTTCCGGCAGTATTTTCACTCGGGGTAGCTTTATTGTTCGCGATCTTTTTTAAAAACGAAAGAATTGCCTATAAATCTTAGATATTTTATATAAATTGAGGCGACTATTCCGACTTAATTATGAGTTTAATAAACCATAAAAAATACATTTTTTAATACTTTGAAGTATTGGAAGACATTACAATTATTTAAATGATAAACTAAAGAAGTAAAAGTAAAATGGCAAAAAAAATTAGATTAGGAGTAATAGGAGGGGGAGGTGATTCTCTTATAGGAGTACTGCACAGAGTTGCGTCCCATATCAATGATAATTACCAGATTGTAGGCGGGGTATATAATCCCGATTTTGAAGCGAACATAGAATTTGCAAAAGAAATTGACATTCCTACTGATAGGATATATAGGGATTTTGACACTCTTATAGAGGAGGAAATGAAACTCCCAAAAGAAGAAAGGATGCAGGTTTGCTCTGTACTTACACCAAACTTTCTCCATTTCCCTATGGCTAAGAAATTGTTAGACAACGGGTTTCATGTGATTTGCGAAAAGCCAATGACCACGACTTTGGCGGAAGCAAAAATTTTACAGGAAGCCCATAAAAAAGCCGGGACAGTTTTTGCGGTAACCCATACATACACGGGTTATCCCATGGTCCGACAAATGCGTGAGATGATTAAGGAAGGTGCTTTAGGACGTGTTCATAAAGTAGATGCGAGATACTATCAGGGTTGGATTAACCCAATAATTCATGACAAAGATAAACGTTCATCTGTCTGGAGGCTGGACCCCAAAAAAGCAGGAATTAGTTCTTGTATGGGGGATATAGGAGTACATGCTTTTAATCTAATTGAATATACCACAGGCTTAAGGGTAAAATCCCTGTTGTGCGATTTCAATTATCTCTATGATGACAACCAGATGGATGTAGACGGCACCGTGTTAATCCGCATGGGCGAACACATTAAAGGGGTAATAAGGGGCAGTCAGGTTGCTACAGGTGAAGAGAACGGCCTGGCCATTAGAATTTATGGGGAAAAAGCTGCATTTGTATGGGAACAGGAAAGACCTAATTTTCTTTATAAGTTGAGTGACACGGAACCAACTCAGATATATAAACCGGGCCATGGCTATAATTCTAAGCTATCCCTCGACGGAACTAAATTACCACCAGGGCATCCTGAGGGCATTTTTGACTCCATGGCCAATATTTATTTAGGTGCTGCAAGGGCAATTCGTGGTGAAAAGTACAATGACGGAGAATTCCCAACTATGCTGGATGGTGTTCGGGGCCTTAATTTTATTGAAGCCACCGTAGCATCCAACAAAGGGGGTAATGTTTGGGTTAATATGGAATAAAAGAAAAGATCATACTTAAAAAAGACTCCTAATTTAGGGGTCTTTTTTTACTTTTGAATTTATCGCTCAAAAACTTTTTCAAAATATTCACATACAACGATCATACTTTCCCTTGGGACCCGTGCAAATGGTTCCAGTTCTCTGGTATAATAATCCCAGTACTTGTTTTTCCAGTAAGTCAGGGAAGAATCGCCTTCGCCTTCTATTTTGGAATAGGATTCCCGAATGCTAAAAAATGGTTTTAGTCTAACCGCTACTGTTCTTAAAATGCATTTGGCTTCTCCATCCCAATCTGTTAAGACGGTAAAATCACCAATCTTAGGCAATGGTTCCTTTCTGTATTGTAGTCCTAGCAATGAATGTGATGTAGCTCTTTTTTTTCCGGATAAGACTAATTTAAGCGTTTCCTTTACCTCTTTTTCATTTTCACCAATTTGCATTACTTTGGGTTCATGTGAAAAGGCATACTCCAGGTGTTTATCTAAATAGTCTCCCCATAAATTTCTAGCTGACGCATTTTTCATAGTATATACACTTTTTGTTTAGGAAAATTTTCCTGCATTGAACTCTCTTGCGGCATGATCAACCGCTCTGGCTGTAAAAGCCATATAGGTAAGGGATGGATTAACGCAGCTTGAAGATGTCATAAACGCTCCATCAGTCACATAAATATTTGGGACATCATGAACCTGATTGTGTTCGTTTACTACAGAAGTCCTCGGGTCCCGACCCATACGCGCGCCACCCATTTCATGAATGCCCAGACCAGGACCGGTAGTTCTGTCATAGGGTTGAACATCTTTGAACCCGGCAGCAGTAAACATAGCTGTGATTTGTTTGATAATATCTTCACGCATTTTATATTCATTTTCCTTAAACTCAACATCAAAGTCTAACTGAGGTAGTCCCCACTGGTCTTTTTCGGTAGCACTCAGGGTAACTCTGTTGTCATGGTATGGCAGCATCTCGCCAAATCCCGTAGCGCCAATTTGCCAGCTGCCTGGTTTTAATATAGCCCCTTTTAAGGCTTTTCCGTAATTTAATTCAGCCACTGAAGTGGTCCAATCCTCTCTGCTCGCACCCCCCTGGTATCCGAAGCCCCTCAGGTATTCTTTCTTAGAGGTCTTTGCATCCAGATTTACAAACCGGGGAATATAAAACCCATTAGGGCGTCTGCCTTTGTAATATTTATCCAAATGTCCTTCTACTTTGGCAGAAGCGCCTAATTGATAGTGATGGTCCATTATATTTCTACCCAATTGGTCATAATTATTTCCAAGACCATTTGGAAAACGTTCTGATTTCGATTGCAGAAGAATCCCCACGGAGGCCATTGAAGAGGCACATAAGAAGATCACCTCGGCTTCAAATACATATTTTTCGTGGGTCTCTGCATCAATAACCCTTACCCCTGTGGCCTTTTTGGTAGTATCGTCATAAATTATTTCATGAACGATTGAATTTGGCCTTAATGTCAGGTTTCCCGTACGCTCTGCTGCAGGTAGTGTAGAAGAATTACTGCTGAAATATCCCCCAAAAGGACATCCGCGCCAGCATCTGTTTCTAAACTGACAAGGAGTTCTACCCTCTATTGTGCCCTGTTTATCCGTAATATTGGCCACACGCCCAATGGTGAGCAATCGGCCGTCATCAAATTCCTCAGACAAGGCAATTTTGAGCTCCTCCTCCGGGCACATAAGTTCCATTGGGGGATGAAATTTTCCATCAGGGAGCTGACTTAAGCCCAGTTTTTCCCCACTAACCCCTATATATTCTTCTACTTTATCATACCATGGTGCGATATCCTTATACCGGACAGGCCAATCTACGGCAATGTTTTCTTTAAGGTTGGCTTCGAAGTCCAGATCACTCCACCGGTAACTTTGCCTGCCCCATGTTAGCGATCGTCCTCCTACATGGTAACCGCGTATCCAGTCAAAACGTTTTGTCTCTACATAAGGATGTTCCAGATCATTGACAAAAAAATGCTTTACATCCTGTTTAGGGGCCCAATTGACCCTTTTTTGCTTGTGGTATTTTTTTTTGTCCTCTCTTGAAAGTTCATTATTGTTAGGTAGGTCCCATAGATCCATATTCATTGTGGGATAATCTTCAATATGCTTTACCATACGACCTCGTTCCAGTACCAGGGTTTTTAATCCTTTTTCACATAATTCCTTGGCTGCCCATCCCCCACTTATTCCGGTCCCTACAACTATTGCGTCATATTTCTTGTTCTGATTCATTCTTTATTGTTATATTATTTCTGATGTATTTGCTATATTTAACACTTCCGCCGGGAGGAAATAAAAGTTGAAATTTTACCCATTAAATATAGGATTTAATTCTTGAAACGTAACAAAAGACAAATTTGATTAACCAAGCAGAACTGTATCATGAAAACAATTAAAGGACCCGCCGTTTTTTTGGCTCAATTTGTAGATAGCAAAGCCCCGTTTAATACACTCGATGGAATGTGCAAATGGGCGTCAGACCTTGGATATAAAGGAGTTCAAATACCTACCTGGGAGCACTTTTTAATTGATTTGGATAAGGCAGCAGAAAGTCAGACTTATTGTGATGAATTAAAGGGGACCATTAATTCATATGGCCTGGAGATCACGGAGCTATCTACGCACTTACAAGGGCAATTGGTTGCTGTAAATCCGGCATACGACCTTATGTTTGACAATTTCGCTCCCGACGCTGTAAAAAATAACCCGAAAGCCCGCACTGAATGGGCTGTAGATGTTGTTAAAAAAGCCGCTACGGCAAGCAGGAGGTTGGGGATTAGTGCACATGCCACATTTTCAGGGGCATTATTGTGGCACACATGGCATCCCTGGCCACAAAGACCACCCGGTTTGGTGGAAATGGGCTTCGAAGAACTGGCAAAAAGATGGCTGCCAATTTTGGATCATTTTGACAAGGAAGGGGTAGATGTTTGTTATGAAATTCACCCGGGGGAAGACCTTCATGACGGCGATACTTTTGAACGTTTTTTAAAAGCCACAGGGAATCATAAGCGGGTAAATATCCTTTATGACCCCAGCCATTTTGTTTTGCAACAATTGGATTATATTACCTATATAGACCATTATCACGAATTTATTAAATCTTTTCATGTAAAGGATTCCGAGTTTAACCCCACCGGTAAAAAGGGCGCTTTTGGCGGCTACAACGATTGGGGCGACCGTGCAGGTCGTTACCGTTCTTTAGGGGATGGACAGATCGATTTTAAATCCATTTTTTCTAAATTAACACAATATGGTTGCGATGTTTGGGCAGTTATGGAATGGGAATGTTGCATAAAGAGCCCGGAACAGGGAGCACGGGAAGGTGCTATCTTTATTCAGGATCATATCATAGAGGCTACTCAGAAAACCTTCGATGACTTTGCCGGCGGGGCTATTGATAAGGAGGTATTAAAGAAAATATTAGGAATATAAAACACAAACAATGAAACCAATACTAATACTTATACTGATAGTTGCGATAGGTTTGGGGTGTAAGGAGAAAAAGGAAAACTTACAGGAAAAGGATTCTGACTCAATGGCTGAAAGTGAAAAGCAGCTCCCTCCAGGCCAGGAAGAATGGACAGTACTTTTTGATGGCACTTCATTTGAAGAATGGAAAGGCTATCTAATGGATGAAGTTCCGGCGTCATGGAAAATTGAGGATGGTGCCATGGTATTGTATCCTTCCAAGGATTCAGAAAATGAAGAGCGATTTAATCTGGTTTCAAAAAAAGACTATACTAATTTTGTTCTTTCCCTGGAATGGAAGATATCGGAAGCAGGGAATAGTGGTATTTTTTGGGGTATAAATGAGGATGATAAATTGCATGAACCTTACGAAACAGGTCCTGAAATTCAGGTTTTGGACAATGAAAAACACCCTGATGCCAAAGCAGGGACCACTCACCGGGCCGGTGCATTATATGATATGGTGGCTCCATCAAAAGATGTTACCAAAGCTGTTGGTGAATGGAATGAATGCGTGATTACAATAAACCAGAAAACCAATAAAGCCAGTGTAGTATTAAATGGAGTTGAAATTGTAACATTTTCTCCAAATGGAGAAGACTGGGATGCTATGGTTTCAAAATCAAAATTTGCAGACTGGGAATCCTTCGGCAAATACACGACTGGTAAAATTGGACTTCAGGATCATGGGGACAAGGTTTGGTATAGAAATATTAAAATAAAAGAATTGTAATTATGAATAAATGTTATTTACTTTCCATTGGATTGTTATTTTTGGCCTGCAAAGCTGTATCTCAGGATAAGCCCGTACTACATAAAGACACATCTCCAAAGGTAATTATACATGAGGAATATGTTGGGGTAGAACCTACCAAACCAGAACAGACTGAGTTTTATGAACCCGTTCCTCCTGTTGTAAACCCAGTTGGAAATAACGGCGCTCCAAGCGACGCTATTATACTTTTTGATGGCAGTGGCTTTGAGAAATGGGAGAAGGTAAAAGATAGTACTGCTGTAGTTTGGCATCTCAATGATGATGGCAGCATGACGGTCAAGGATAAGTCAGGTGATATAAAAACCAAACAGGAATTTGGGGATGTACAGTTGCATATTGAATGGAGGTCACCGGCTGAAGTCCAAAAAGATGGCCAGCACAGGGGAAACAGTGGGATATTTTTATCAGGCCTTTATGAAGTACAGGTTTTGGACAACAATGATAATGACACCTACGTAAATGGGCAGGTGGCATCCATTTACAAACAGCACGTTCCTTTGGCAAAAGCTTCGGTCCCTACCGGAGAATGGAATACCTATGACATTATTTATCACGCCCCGGAATTCAATTCAGAAGGGGGCAAAACTAAATCGGGAACAATAACAGTTATCCATAATGGGGTACTGGTACAGGATCATGTGGAACTAAAAGGAACTACGCCTTATATAGGATGGCCAAAAAACCCACCCCATGGGAAAGGACCTCTGACACTTCAGGATCATGGTGATAATAGCCGGGTTAGCTATAGAAATATATGGATTAGGGAATTGTAGTAAAAATACCCATACTCCCAATATACACTTTGAGATTTTAGTACCTTTACCATTATTAAAGACAGTTTATGATTCAATCCATGACAGGGTTCGGGAAGCATATGGTACAGCTTCCATCTAAAAAAATTACCATAGAATTAAAGTCTCTGAACAGTAAAAGTCTGGATATTAATGCCCGGATGCCATCAGCCTATCGGGAAAAAGAATTGCAGCTGAGAAAGACTATAGCAAGTTCTTTGATCAGGGGGAAAATAGATTTTGGTTTATATGTCGAAATTACCGGAAATGAGACCTCATCTGTAGTAAATGAAGGTGTGCTAAGGCAATATATGGAGCAACTTCGAACAATTGCAGATGGGGAGGATATAAGACTTATGGAAATGGCACTGAGATTGCCCGATGCCCTTAAAACAGACAGGGAAGATATTGATGATTCGGAATATAAGATTATACAGGATACACTGGAGGAAGCTTTAAAAGAAATAAATATTTTCAGGTCAGAAGAAGGTGTGATGCTTGAAAAGGATTTTATAGAGAGAATTTCTACTATAAAAGTGCTTTTGGAAAACGTGATTCAAATGGACCCGGACAGACTGGGTACTATTCGTGAACGATTGGAAAAAGCAGTATCTGATCTAAAAACTGAGGTAGACGCCAACCGCTTCGAACAGGAGCTGATTTATTACCTGGAAAAATATGATATTACAGAAGAGAAAGTGCGATTGGCTAACCATTTAGACTATTTTATTGAGACCATGAAATCTGCCGATTCCAATGGTAGAAAACTTGGGTTCATCAGTCAGGAAATTGGACGGGAAATAAACACAATAGGTTCTAAGGCCAATTACGCCCCCATGCAACAACTTGTTGTGCAAATGAAGGATGAACTTGAAAAAATTAAGGAACAAATGCTCAATGTACTTTGAAGAAGGAAGGTAAACTTATTATTTTTGCGGCTCCCTCCGGAAGCGGTAAAACAACGATCGTTGAATATTTATTAAAGCAGGAAGAGCTAAATCTGGCATTTTCCGTATCGGCCACTTCAAGGCCCAGAAGAGGAAAAGAAAAACATGGGGTTAACTATTATTTTATGCCCATTAATGAATTTAAAAGGCACATAAAAAATGATGATTTCCTGGAGTGGGAGGAGGTATACAGAGATAACTTTTATGGGACACTAAAAAGCGAAGTGGAGCGTTTGTGGGCAGAGGGGAAGAATGTGATTTTTGATATTGATGTCGCAGGAGGTTTGCGCATAAAAAGAAAATATCCAGATAGGACACTTGCAGTTTTTATAAAACCACCAAGTGTAGACGAACTAAAGATAAGACTCAAAAAACGCAGTACCGAGAGCGATGATAAAATTAATATGCGTATTGCAAAAGCTTCTGTGGAATTGGCTACCGCTCCGCAGTTTGATAAAGTGATAAAAAACTACGATTTGGATACAGCGCTTAATGAAGCATATGAATTAGTTGCAAATTTTGTGGGGGCAGAAAAAAAATAATACCAGCCAGAAATTAACCTGTCATAAATATGCAAATTCTCTTGGTTTACAAAACAACAGGAATTTGAGATAGCGGTTCTTCATGAAAAAAATTGGCCTTTATTTTGGGACATTTAACCCTATTCACATTGGACATCTGGTGATTGCCAATCATTTGGTTGAATTTTCAGATCTGGATGAAGTTTGGTTTGTGATTACTCCACAGAGTCCTTTTAAAGTAAAAAACACCCTTTTGGATAATAACCATCGCTATCAAATGGTTTTTGAGGCGGTAAAAGAATATCCAAAGCTTAAAGCAAGCAAAATAGAATTTGATTTACCTCAACCAAATTATACGATACATACTTTGGTTCATTTGGGAGAGAAGTACGGTGGTGATTATCAATTTTGCCTGATTATGGGAGAAGACAATCTTGCAGGGTTTCACAAGTGGAAAAATCATGAAATGATATTGAAGAATCATGATATTTATGTGTATCCACGAATAGCGGATGAATCTTTTCACCACCAATTTAAAGAGCATCCCAGAGTTCATCTGGTAAATGCCCCTATCATGGAAATCTCGTCGACCTTTATTCGAAAACAACACAAATTGGGAAAAAATATCAGGCCAATGCTACCAGATGCGGTCTGGACCTATTTGGATGAAATGAATTTTTATAGATAAGGCTATGGATTAAAAAGGCCCGGTGAAATAAACACCGGGCCTGCCCAAAGTAGTAACCTAAGGAATAAACTTTAACTTTTCAATACAGACGAGAATTACAGAAATTCTCCGTCTTCGCTCATCATAACCCTGATTGTTTTATCCCCATTTTCCAACTTAAGCTTAAAGTTTTTTATGGCACCTCTATTATCCTCGTACCTGATTCGATAAATATCTTTAGCAATTTCCCAATTGGGGTATCTGTCCTGTACTGCTCTTCTTACTGCATCGGGTAATGGAATATCGTTGTATTTCTCAATGGTTCTTAGAATTTTACCATCAGGATCATAAACGGCTACTAATTTCCCTTCAGGAATCATAAATGAAACAGTGTAGTAATCATAATTGTCCTGATAATAGTCTTTTGTTGTAACATCATAGGCCGCAGCTTTGCGTTCCAGCATTTTTACGGGTACTGCAGCTTCTTTATTATCAGATAGATTTAAGTATTTGTAGTTCACAGCTTCAACTACTACTTCAGATAGTTCTTCTAATTTTGCATCCTGTGAATATGCAAGGCTCGCTAAGCCAATAACCAGTAAGCTTAGAATAAATTTTTTCATGATATAAGAATTTAGATATTTATAAATTTTACGCTTTGTGCATAACTATGGCTAAAAGTAAAAAAGCCTGTATTCATATGAAATGATTTGGATCAGTTGTGTTTAGAAATAGAAAGGGAATAGTATAAAAATCAAATAATAATTAAAAGGTTCTGCCACTAACGATAACAGAACCTCTTAATTCTATGAGACAATTACATTATGGTTAAAACTAGCAGGCGTGTATATCTTATAAAAACTCACCATCTTCATTCATCTTAACCTTCATTGTTTTATCCCCATTTTGCAATTGAATTTTGTAAGTCTTTTTGGCTCCTTTGTTTTCTACATAAGTAACCTGATAGACATCATTTGTTATCTCCCAGTTGGGGAATCGTTCCCACAATGCTTTAGTTACAGCTTCCGGCAATTTAATGTCTTTAAATTTCTCAATAGTTCTTAAAATCTTGCCGTCAGGATCATAAGCCGCCACTATTTTCCCATCAGGAATATAGAATTCTACGGTATAGTAATCGTAGTCATCCTGATAATAATCTTTGGTCGTAACATCATAGGCTGCTGCTTTTCGTTGTAGCATTTGAACAGGAATAGCAGCCACCTTGTTATCTGTCTGATTTAAATACTTATAGTTCACAGCAGTTACAACTACTTCGGATAGTTCTTCAACTTTGGTAATTTGTGAATATGCATGGCTAGTTAGGCCAATGACCAATAAACTAAGAATGAATTTTTTCATAACTCCAGGATTTAGATGTTTATAGATTTTACGCTTTGCAGCGTAATTTAGGGTAAATCTAAAAAAGCTATTAGTCTTATGAAATGATCTTGGTCAGTTCAATTATTGGGATCAAATAAGGGGTTATCTGGTAAGAACAATTCATAACACCGGTTAATTTCTATATCTTTAAGGATAATGGGATACGATTTGTATATAGCCACAACCTAAAAATGCATTTAATTTATGATGCAGGGTTCAGGTATGATGTTTAGTCCTTAAATGCGGTTATGGGGGTAAGGGTATCTGTCCCCAAATAAGAATCATCCTTGTTATAATACCATGCCCTTATTTTTGGCATTTTAATCCCGTTGATTTCTTGCAGACCATTAAGAATGATGTATTCGCCATCATTTTTTTCTTCATCGTGGTAAAACTGATATACCTCCATGGCATAGGTTTCAGGATCAAAATAAAAATACCAGGTATCGTTGCCCACGGACTCTTTGTAGGTTACCTTAAGTACCTTATACATTTTCCCTTTAAATGTTTTTTGGTATACTTTTGGGTCTATTAGTGTTCCCTGGTCTTTGAGTTTCATTGGCAGCCCATATAAATAAGTATAATAATTCTTCATTAGGTTTGCCCGTTCACACGTTAATTTATGGCTTTTTTTATCCTCTTCTGAAATTGTTGTGCTCCCATTTAATTTCAATATACATTCTTCCTTATTAAGGACTTGTTCAATTATAACATCGTCCTTAGTTGAAGTCAGTTTAAAATATTCTCCCGGGAGGTTAATCTCTACCTCGCTTAATCTTTCTTTGCCATCAGGAATACTCATTGTAATAAATAGCTTGCCCTGAAACACTTCCCAAAGACCATTTGGGTCGTGGTAGGCTATTGTTTTCTGAAGTAATTGAGGGCCTGTCAATTCCTGCGCTTTGCCTATAGCAAGTCCGGAGAATACAAGGAAAATCAATAAATACTTATTCATGAAATTTAATTAGATTCCTAATATAGGTCATTTTTTTTCATGGATTTGTTTATGGTAGTTTTCCTGGCAGTATAAATCGAATAAATTTAGGGAGACCTTCATTTAATCTTTGATCTCTATAGCTATTGAGAGATAGAAGGTTGTATTCAGGGGGCTTAACCTTTTAGGTAGAATTTATAGGAGCCACACTAGTGAAGCACGCCACCAGATAATTATATGAAAAAGCCGGAAGCCTCATGGTTATTTGGAAAGGAACAGTTAATTTCCAAAAATGATTGACTTTATTTTTTAAATCAGGATTCTGGTTTATTATTATATTTGAGAATACGATGGTTTTAATTCCAGCCTTTTGATATGGGATCATATTAATTGAGGCACCTTTAAATCCTTCTAACTTCATTTTAAAGAATTGAAATTGAAATTTAATTTAGGATTATTAACAATCGGAAAAAGGCAGATTAAGGTATTTTGGAAAAGAATCAGCCAAAGGTGACCCCGGCCGAAATAAAGGATATTAGGGTTTTGGAAAGCATTAATGATGGAAATGTCATTTATACAAAAAGCTAAATTTATTCGATTTAAGAACACATATAATTATGGCATTAAAATTTTTGCTTTACATGATGGGAATACTCCTCACACAAACCTGTTCACAAGCTAAAAGCAGTATATTTTGGGTAAGTGGTATTAAAACGGAGTGCTCTTCCGGAGCTGGAAAAATGATGTGTTTAAATATCCATAGGGGGGAAGATCTCAGCAATGCTGATTGGGAAATTTTTTATGCCCCTATTGAAGGGTTTGTATTTGAAGAAGGTTTTCTGAAGAAAATAGCGGTGAAAGAAGAAAGGTTAGAAGCCAAAAATGTTCCTGCCGATGCCTCATCCATCAAATATACATTGGTTAAGGAACTTGAAAAACTATCCGATACGCGTGTTTTGGTAAAAGGGAGCTGGCTATTGAATGGCATAAACGGCAAACCCATAAACAGGATGGTTACTTTGCCTACTATGGAAATAGATTTGAACTCCATGAGGGTAGGAGGCAATGATGGGTGTAACAACTATTCAGGGAGGCTAGAGGATCTTACAGCAGGTAAAATTCATTTTAGCGAGATGGTCAGCACAAAAAAAAGTTGTATGAATAAGACCATAGATCATGAATACAATCAGGCATTAGCCGGTGTCAATACCTATCAAATTATAGGCCCCAACCTCATGTTCTATAACAAAGACGGTAAAAAGGTATTATCCTTTATGAAACAGGAAAAAACGGAGGAAGCAAATCAAAGGCTTCATGACATCTGGATTACAACACATATAAATGGACTGTCAATTAATCCGACGAAATCAGGGCCACTTATGGAAATCAGCCTTACAGAAATGAAATTGACAGGCAATGATGGTTGCAATGATTACACAGGCACCATAGAAAGTGTTTCGGCCTCCCGGTTAAAATTCGGCAAAATGGCATCAACACAAAAAATATGCGACATCATGGATATACCCGATACTTTCAATCAGGCATTGAATAAGGTTGCTACCTATAAACTGGAAGGTTTAAACCTGAGGTTACTGGATGAAAACGATAATGAAGTGCTTACTTTTCTAAAGGGAGATTAAATTAGAATATCAGCTTGACAAATTTCATTCGATATCGGGTCTTATGGTGGCTGCAACCTAAACTCCAACTGTCTGGATTTGTTAGGATCAATCTCCATATATAGGATTAATTTAGGTGTAAGGAAAACAATATTCTGAATTTACTTAGAATCCGCCTTTTGTTTATTTAATTTTAATAAATAAACATCCTTTAGAAAGATGGATTACGGGTTTACAGATATTTTACACCTGATTGGTTCTTTGGGCTTATTCCTTTTTGGAATGAAAGTAATGAGTGACTCTTTGCTACGGCTCGCGGGCAATAAGATGCGTTCCATTCTTGCAACCATGACTTCAAACAGGTTTTTAGGAATAACAACCGGATTTCTTATCACATCCGTAATACAATCTTCTTCGGCAACTACGCTTATGGTCGTAAGCTTTTCCAATGCTTCTTTGCTAACCTTGCCAGAGGCCATAAGTGTAATCATGGGGGCAAATATTGGGACCACCATAACAGCCTGGCTAATAACGCTGCTTGGATTTAAGGTAAGCATGAGTTCTATTGCACTTCCCTT
>Ga0316188_10000151_pt1 | contig 24282 bp, 22 predicted proteins | sample Phiworburrow1_MG_FD_204933 | JGI IMG/M metagenome (GOLD analysis project Ga0316188, IMG submission 204933) | Coastal sediment microbial communities from Maine, United States - Phippsburg worm burrow 1 | ecosystem: Environmental > Aquatic > Marine > Coastal > Sediment | place: USA: Maine... | reverse complement strand
GTCCGAGCCCGTCGGGGATGATCCGGGTCCACGCTGTGGTGAGGCTGTAGGCCGGTACCCCCGCGCCGGCCATCAACGCAACATCTTCCGGATAGCGGTGGTAGTGGTCACACGCGACGTCGCCCGTTGCCCCGTTGAGGATTCGGCCCGGTTCTCGGACGAATCGGTCCCAGATCGACTCGCCCTTGCCATCCTCGTCCCAAGCCCCCTCGATCTGATAGGCAGATGCGGCCACACCGAACACGAAGTCGCCCGGGAAGCGACTCACGTCGGACCTTCGGCTGCAAGCTGTCCGAGCGCCGCGAGAACCCGGTCGACCTCTCCTGCAGTGTTGTAGTGAGCGAAACCGATCCGGACGAGTCCGCCCTGGTCGGCGACGCCGATTCGGTTCATCACCTCGACCGCGTAGTAATCGCCGGACCAGACGAAGATTCCCTGGTCGCCCAGTGCCTCGGCAACGGCATCGGGGTGCGTGCCGTCGACCGAGACCGCGAACGTCGGGGTACGACCGTCTGTGATCGTCCGTCCGTAGAGCGACACGCCGCTCGTCCGTGCGATTCCGTTGAGAAACTGGGCTGAGAGCGACTGTTCGTACGCTCCGATCCGCTCCATTGCGGAGCGGACGAGATCCCGCCGGGTCTCGCCGGCTCCCAGCGAAGCGACGTAATCGACGGCGGCCGTCACCCCGGCGAGGCTCTCGAAGCTCTGGGTTCCCGTCTCCCACTTGCCGGGCGGTTGGTCCGGCGCCGGTCTGATCTTGTAGGCCTCGACGGCGTCGAGGACGTCACTGCGTCCATAGAGACAACCCGTGTGCGGGCCGAAGAACTTGTAGGCGGAGGCAACCAGGAAATCGGTGCCGAGTGCAGCTACGTCAACGAGACCATGCGGGGAGTAGTGGACGGCGTCAACATAGGTGAGAGCGCCGACGGCATGTGCTGCTTCGATGACGGGTCGAGGATCGGTGATCGTGCCCACCGCGTTCGAAGCGTGCGTCATCGCAACGAGGCGAGTCCGGTCGTCGATGAGTTCGCCGATGGTTTCGGTCTTGAGACGACAGCCGTCGTCGGGATCGAAATCGAGCCACCGCACTTCGGCGCCGGCGTCCCGAGCGGCGAGGACCCAGGGCCACACATTCGCGTCGTGGTCGAGTCGGGTGACGACGACGTTGTCTCCTGATCCCCATGTGGCGCCGAGGGCGCGACTCACCGAGAGCGTGAGGGATGTCATGTTCTGGCCAAACGCGATCTCGTCCGGTGTTGCACCGAAGAGGTCGGCGATGGCGCTGCGTGCAGACTCGGTCACGGCATCGGTCTCGCGCGACGAAGCGAACGGTCCGCCGTGGTTGCTTCCCCCGGCACGCATGAATCCGGCCATGGCGTCGATGACCGAGTCCGGGACCTGGGTCCCCCCTGGGCCATCCAGATAGGCGGCGGGCCGCCCATCAACCATCCGTCGAAGAGCAGGGAACTGCTCGCGCACACTTGAGACATCAAACGTCATGGCACCCTCCACTTGGGAGCCCGACGGTACTCAGCTACCTAGCTTCTCCGCTACTCCGTGATCCCGCTACGCGTCGAACGGATCGTCGCGCCGGACATCCGGCAGATTCCTTCGCGTCACGATTCCCATCTTGATGACGGTGCGGCGCTCGGGATCGCCCGTGAATCGGGCGTCGGAATCCTCGAGCAGACGCCTGAGACGGCCGACCTGGTTGCGGAGACGCGCGTTCTCGATCTCGAGACTCATGATTCGGCGCACCCCTTCGAGGTTCACGCCGGCGTTCGTCAGTTCCTGGATGAGGAGGAGTTGTTCAATGTCGGCCTGCGAGTAGCGCCGCGTCCCTCCCGGTGTGCGGTACGGCGCGATGAGACCGCGGCGCTCGTAGATGCGGAGCGTTTGCGGATGCATGCCGGAGAGTTCGGCGGCGACCGAGATGATGTAGACGGCTTCTTCCTGGTCACTCATGTCACACCCCCAGGTGTTCGCGCGGGTTCTCCGGCGCGTCGTCGCGGAATGTCTCGAGGAGTTCTCGCTGCGTATCCGAGAGGTCGGTTGGCACGGTCACCTCGATCGTGACGAGCAGATCGCCGCTGCCGTTCGAGGTCTCGACGCCTTTCCCCGACACCTTCATCGTCGTGCCGCCCTGTGTACCCGCCGGGACGCGGATCTTCGTGTCTCCGTCGAGAGTTGGGATCTGGATGACCGCGCCGAGAGCGGCCTCCGCGAACGTGACCGGTACTGCGATCGTGAGATCGCGCTTCCCGGAGCGTCCGAACACGGGATGCGAGGCGACATGCACCCGTACGAAGAGATCACCGGCGGGGCCGCCGTTGGCTCCCGGCTCTCCCTTTCCTTTCAAGCGAACCTTCGTCCCGTCGGCGATGCCTTGAGGCACTTTCACCTTGACGGTCCGTCCATCGATACCGACGGTCTTCGTCGGACCGGCGAGGGCTTCGTGGAAGCTGAGGGAAAGATCGGACTGGAGATTCCGTCCTGCCATCGGCCGCGGCTGTTGCCGTCTGGCGCCCTGGCCGAAGATGTCGCCGAGCCCACCGAGAAGGTCCTGGAAGCCACCCCCACCCATGCCGCCGCCGAAGACGTCCTCGACGCGCACGTATTGCTGACGACCGCCCTGATCACCGACGAAGTAGCCCATCTCTCGAACGTGGTCGTACTCCTTGCGATCGTCCGCGTCAGAGAGCGTGTCGTACGCCTCATTGACTTCTTTGAAACGGGCCTCTGCCACCGCGTCGCCGGGGTTGTTGTCGGGGTGGAACTCTCGCGCGAGTTTGCGGAATGCCTTCTTGATCTCCTTGTCAGCGGCATTCTTGGAGACGCCGAGTGTGGCGTAGTAGTCCTTCTCCAACCATTCCTTACGCATGTTCCACCGTGACGAGCGACGGACGGATCACCCGCCCGCGCATGACGTACCCGCGGCGCAGTTCGGCACCGATGAACAGGTCGCCGCTGCCCTCGCCCGGACCGGATACGGCCTCGTGTACCTTCGGATCGAATGCCTCTCCGACGGCCGGGATCGGCTCGAAACCTTCGCGGGCGAGTGTTTCCAGAAGCTGGCTCCGGGTCGACAGCACTCCTTCCCTGATCTTCTCTTCAGACGGGCTCTGGGGTTCGAATGCCGTCGCCGCGTCGAGAGCGTCGAGTGTCGGGAGAAGTCCCTCGATGACGCGTTGAGAGGCCCGTTCGACGTTCTCCGCCTGGTCGCGTTGAACGCGCCGGCGGAAGTTGTCGAAGTCGGCCGCGACGCGTTGAAGCATCTCGAGATGATCGCCGGCCTCCTGGCGGGCTTCGTTCAGCTCTCGAAGCAGCAGGTCCTGGGCTTCATCCGGATCGTCGGGCAGCTCAAGGCCGAGGTCGTGCGCCGTCGGTCCGACCTCGGGTTCGAGCGCAACGAGTTCTTGGACCTCGTCGAAAGCGTCGTTGCCCCCCTGCGTTGTCGCTTCGCTCCTCCGCGTCCCCCCGTCCTCCGAACGGGGGGACAGCTCAGGCTCGTCGCTGTTGGCTGGTGGCTGGAAGCTCTCCTCAGGACTCGTCATCGTCCTCCACCACCTCGGCTTCGACGACCTCGTCGTCATCGGAAGGTGCGTCGTCTGCCGCCGCCGCAGCACTCTCGGCCGCGGACGCCGCGTAGATCTTCTCACCGAGAATCTGCGATCCCGTCAGCAGTTCGTTCGTGGCGTTCTTCAGTGTCTCCGAGTCGGTGCCTTCATTGGCAAGCAGCGTCCGCAGTTCCGCGATCTTGTCGTCGAGAGGCTTGCGCTCGTCGTCGGTCAGCTTGTCGCCGTGCTCGGCGAGTTGCTTGGCGATCTGATACACCGTGTGGTCGGCGTGGTTGCGGGCTTCGACGGTTGTCTTGCGCTCAGCGTCATCCTGAGCGTGGACTTCGGCATCCTTGACCATCTGATTGATGTCATCATCGGACAGTGCCGTGCCGCCGGTGATCGTCACCTGCTGCGTCTTCCCGGTGCCGAGGTCCTTCGCGGACACGGAGACGATGCCGTTGGCGTCGATGTCGAACGTCACCTCGATCTGAGGGATGCCCCGGGGTGCCGAAGCGATACCGGGGAGCTTGAAGCGGCCGAGGCTCTTGTTGTCGTTGGCCATCGGGCGCTCGCCCTGCAGCACGTGAATCTCGACCTCCGGCTGATTGTCTGCCGCCGTCGTGAAGATCTCAGAGCGGCGGGTTGGGATCGTCGTGTTGCGTTCGATCATCTTCGTCGAAACACCGCCCTCGGTCTCGACGCCGAGCGTCAACGGTGTGACGTCGAGGAGAAGGATGCCCTTCACGTCACCGGTGAGCACGCCTGCCTGGAGCGCGGCGCCGTCGGCGACGACCTCGTCCGGATTGACCCCCTTGTGTGGTTCCTTGCCTGCGAGTTCCTGAACGAGTTTCTGTACCGAAGGCGCTCGCGTTGATCCGCCGACGAGGATGACGTGGTCGATGTCGTTCATCGTCACACCGGCATCCTTGAGTGCCTCCTCGAACGGCAGACGAGTCCGCTGTACGAGATCGTCCGTCATCTGCTCGAACTCCGAGCGGGTGAGTGTGCGGAGAAGGTGGATCGGTCCCTCGTTCGTGGCGGTGATGAACGGAAGGTTGATCTCCGTTTCCATGACCGACGACAGTTCGATCTTGGCCTTCTCGGCGGCCTCCTTGAGGCGGGTCATCGCCATCGCGTCGTTCGAGAGATCGACACCGTTGTCGCTCTTGAATCCGTCCACGAGCCAATTGATGACCTTGTCATCCCAGTCGTCGCCGCCGAGCTTCGTGTCGCCGTGCGTCGACTTGACCTCGAAGACACCTTCACCGATCTCGAGGACCGACACGTCGAACGTTCCGCCTCCGAGGTCGAAGACGAGGATGAGGTGGTCGTCCTCGCTCTTGTCGAGTCCGTAGGCCAGCGCGGCCGCGGTGGGCTCGTTGATGATTCGGAGCACCTCGAGACCGGCGATCTGGCCGGCTTCTTTGGTTGCCTGGCGCTGGGCATCGCCGAAGTAGGCCGGGACGGTGATCACGGCCTGGGTGACGGGCTCGCCGAGGAAGGCCTCAGCATCCCGCTTGAGCTTCATGAGGATGCGGGCTGCGATCTCCTGCGAGGTGTATGCCTTGCCGTCGACCTCGACGCTCCAGTCGGTTCCCATGTGTCGTTTGACCGAACGAACCGTGCGGTTTGGGTTCGTGATCGACTGACGCTTGGCCTGGTCGCCGACGAGAACCTCGCCGTTCTTGGCGAACGCGACGACCGAAGGGGTCGTGCGGTGTCCCTCAGCATTGCTGATGATCTTAGGCTCTCCGCCTTCGAGGGTCGAGATGACAGAGTTGGTGGTTCCGAGGTCGATGCCTACGGCGCGTCCCATACGGGGTGCTCCTTCGTTTCGTTGAACCCGCCGTGACGCGAGTCATGTCCTGAGTCGTTACGGATATCATAACCTGAGTCGTATCGTATCAATTCCGAGATTCTCGGTGCGTAGCGCTCCACCTCATCACCCATATACCCCACGGGGGTATATGCTCTCCTCATGCAACTGGACGAGTCCGAGATCCACGACATCCTGACGAGGCTGCGCCGCGTCGAGGGTCAGATCCGTGGAATCCAGGGGATGCTCGAAGAGGGCCGCGACTGCTCCGACGTCATCACCCAGTTCTCTGCTTCGATGCGGGCGCTTGAACATGCCGGCTACAAGTACTTCGGCGCGACGATGACCATGTGCGCCACCGACCCGGAACGGGCCGCGCTGGAGGGTTACGACCCGAAGCGGCTCGAGAAACTGTTCATGCAACTCACGTGATCGCGGAAGAATCGGTTCACGCCGTACGCCTCGTCCCTGCCCGCGAATGGCGAACCTGGAGCAATGAACAGGACGCCGTGATCATCGATGTGCGCGAGCCGTTCGAATGGGCGATGGGGACACTTCCCGGCTCGGTCCTCATCAAGCTCGGTTCACTGCCCGACAAATTGGACGAACTCGACCACGACCGAGCCATCTTGCTCGTGTGCCGGTCCGGGAATCGGTCGGGCGTTGCAGCGGAATACCTTGTCCGGCGCGGGTTCGCGGTCGTCGCGAACCTCACCGGAGGACTGGTCGACCTTGGAATGGCATGACGGGCCGGTGGACCGGCCAACACAAAGGAGATCTACCACGATGAAACCAGCAATGATTCGAAGCCTGCTCGCGCTGATCCTGGTGCTATCGGTTCTCGCGACGGCATGCTCTTCGGACACCCGCACCCAGAGTATTGAGTTGGTCTCTCCCGCGGACGCCGCTCAGGTGATCGCCGACGACCCGGCAGGTCTCGTTGTCCTCGACATCCGCACGCTCGAAGAGTTCAACGAGGCACGCCTCGCCGACGCGATCATGGTCGATTTCTACGCGGACGACTTCGCCGACCAACTCGACACCCTCGACAAGGACGTGCCATACGTCGTGTACTGCCGGACCGGAAACCGATCCTCCGAGGCCGTCAAGACGATGAAGGACCTCGGATTTGCCGAGGTCTACGAAGTCGACGGCGGGATCGTCAATTGGTACGACCAGGGCTATCCGATCGAGAACTGACCGTCACGACTCGACGAGCCAGTTCCTGACGATGGACACGAATCGGTCGGACGCCTCGAGCATCGGGACGTGACCGACGCCGTCCATCTCCACGTACTCCCAGCAGGGTCGCTCGGACGCTAGCCATCGTGCAGAGTCGACCGACACGAGTCGATCCTCGACTCCGTGAATGAGCAGCGTCGGGGCGCCGATCCGATGGATGAGTCTGCGGTAGCGGTGGGGGCGCAGCACGTAGCGGGCGATTGATCGGTCGGCTTCGAGAAACGCCGGGATTGCCCATTCTTGCCCTCGCCTGCGCCGGTTGGCATCGGAGAGCCGTTCCTCGACCCAATCCGACACGGTCGACGGATCGGCAGTGATCATCTTCAGTGTTTCTGCGGTCTCCTCTTCCGGAGAGTGGGCGGCCCGGTAGGCCCTGAACGCCGGCACGCCGATGCCGGGAATCAGCGGACCGAGGAGCTTCGTCAGGACCTCGACATCCGGAGGATGTCTGCGGCTCACGGGTAGTGCGGGGTTGACGAGCACGATTCGTTCAACGCGGTCGGCGCGCTCAGCGGCGGCGATGAGGGAGATGAGGCCGCCCATGGAGTTGCCGATCAACGTTGCGTTTTCGTATCCGAGCAACGGGACCACTTCGGCGACCAGTTCTGCGTTGTCTTCGACGCTTGGCCTTCGGTCCCCGGGTTCGGAGTCGCCGAAACCGACGAGGTCGATCGCCACGGCATGGCCCGAGTTGGAGAGGTCGGGGCCGACGGCGTCCCAGTTTTCGGTTGAGCCGCCGAGTCCGTGGACGAGAAGGAGCAGCGATCCCGCCCCGCCGTAGTCGGTTATCCGGACGGGTCCCCCGAGGTCGAGCAGCGTGTCGTTCACCGGCACAACGGTACCCGGCTCAGATTCCGAGGCCGTCGAGGAGTTCGGCGCGACGGTCGTTGTCGCGACCACCCTGAATGTAGAACCGGGTGATGCCCAGGTCCGCCAGTTCGGCGAAGCGCTCGCTCAGTTGGTCATACGTGCCCGTCGGTGTTCGTCGGCGCTTGAGCTGTTCGACGAGCTCATGGATCGTGACTCCGGCTTCCGCTGCGAGCACGCCGAGACGATGCTCGAGATCTGACTCAGACGCAGCACCCACGATCTGGCCTACGCTCGAAAGCACCAGGGCGTGTGGATCGCGGCCTGCGGTCGCCGCCGCAGTCCTGGCCCGGTCGATTCGGTCGGCGAGGTCATCTCCAAGGGAGACGTTGAACTCGTCGGCGTATGTCCCTGCAAGCCGGGGGGTCTTCGACGTCCCGCCTCCACCGACGAGGAGCTTGACCTTGCCGGCGGGACGGGGTGAGATCGGGAAGGGCTCGAGCGTGTAGTGCCTTCCCGAGTAGCCGAGGGGCTCGTCCGCCAGTGCGGCACGGGCGTACGCCAGGGACTCCTCGAGCAGGTCGAATCGCTCCGACATCGGCGGGTACGGGAGACCGAACACTTCGTGCTCGCGATCCATCCAACCCGTCCCGATCCCGAGCGTGAACCGGCCACCGGACATCCGATCGATCGTTATTGCGGTCTTCACCAGAACGGCCGGATGACGAAAGGTGATCGGAGAGACGAGGACGACCAGTTCGAGATCGGTGGTGTCGCGAGCCAGACCGGCGAGTTGGATCAAGGCATCGGATGCAGGAGTGACCTTGGCTTTCTCTTCGTCGAGGGCCATGAGGTAGTGGTCGGGGAGCGCGATTGCAGGAAGACCACGACGTTGCGAGAGTCGCGCAACTCCGAGGACGTCTTCGTAGATGCCGCTGGTCTGAAACGCGAACTCCATTTGATCCTCCGCTGTTCCGATTCCGGCCCGGCATGGTACGACTGCCGGATCGGCTGAATCACCGGATCTACGCGGCGAGGATGGGCGGCGGAAGGCGTAGTCGGGTCAACGGCAAAGGGAGGCGGCAATCCGTGCGTGTTTGGCGAAGTCGAAGGAGCGGTCGAGCACCCACCGGAATGCGAGACCATCGAGTGCACCGAGCAACACTTCGGCTCTCGTTGTCCCACGAGCGCGATCAATCGTCCCGTCGGCACGTACCATGGCGTCGGCGAAGCGCTCGACGCGGCGGACGTGGTGGCGGAGGAACCGCCGGGCAACGGAGTCGTCGCTGCTCCCGGAGACGGCGAGTTGGAGATAGATGCGGGCGAGATCGGACTGGTCGATCACGAATCGGATGTAGGCGTCGACAAGGTCATCGAGGGTTTCCGCGCCGGACTGCTCCGGATCCGGGTCAACGGCCCGGATCGCATCCCGGGCCACCTGCATGATGGCCTGTTCCTTCGAGGGGAAGATGTTGTAGAACGACCCGGCCTTCACGCCGGCACGGTCACAGATCGCCTTGAGCGTCGCTGCTTCGATCCCACCTTCGGCCAGCAGTTCGCGCGTGGCCTCGATGATCCTTGTCTCGGTTCTGATGCCGACCTGATAGCGGGCCACTCGGACACCTCCTCCAGCGAGCATACGCCGATCTTGAGTGAGCGCTCCAAAATGGAGTGTATACTCAAAAAGTCGGACGGCCGGTGGTCCGCCCCGGTCTCGTTCGTTGCCAGGAACACGATGGCGACACCAGCAGGGGAGCGAGCAATGAGCCACTACAAGAGCAACCTTCGGGATCTGAAGTTCAACCTGTTCGAGGCCCACCGGATCGATGAGTATCTCGGCACCGCTCCGTTCGAGGAGATCGACCACGACACCGCCATGGACATGCTGCGGGAAGTCGATCGGCTCGCGACCGAGGACTTCGCCGAGAGCTTCGTAGAGGCCGACCGCACGAAACTCAAGCTCGTCGACGGCAACGTCGAGTTGCCGCCCGGCGTCAAGAAGAGCCTCGATGCACTCCACGACGGTGGCTGGCATCTCGTCGGCGTTCCACCGAGCCTGGGCGGCTTCGGCGCTCCCGAGACGCTCCGCTGGGCGGCCGCAGAACTGTTTGCAGGAGCGAACGCCGCGATCTACCTGTACCCGATCGGCGGCTTGATGGCCAGGGTCATCGAAGCGGTCGGCACGCCGGAGCAGGTCGAACGATTCGCAAAGCCGATGGTAGAGCGGAACTGGGGCGCCACGATGGTGCTCACCGAAGCCGACGCGGGCTCCGACGTCGGGGCAGGGATCACGAAGGCCATCCACGTCGAAGGTGACAAGTGGCACATCGAGGGTGTGAAGCGGTTCATCACGTCCGGTGACAATGACTACTACGAGAACATCATCCACCTCGTCCTCGCCAGGCGACCGGGTGCCGAAGCCGGAACGAAGGGCCTGTCGATGTTCATCGTCCCGAAGTACCACCTGAATGAGGACGGTTCGATCGGCGAACGCAACGGCGTCGTCACGACGGGCCTCGAGGACAAGATGGGGATTCGCGGATCGACGACGTGCGAGTTGACCTTCGGCATGGAGGAACCCGCGGTCGGCTACCTCGTCGGTGACGTCCACGAAGGCATCCGGCAGATGTTCCTCATCATCGAGGACGCCCGCATGTCGATTGGTGTCAAGGCCGCAGCGACACTGTCCACCGGGTACCTGAACGCACTCGAGTACGCCCAGGAGAGGGTCCAATCTGCCGACCTCACCCAGAGCCGGAACAAGACAGCGCCACGGGTGACGATCATCCACCATCCTGCCGTCAGGCGCATGCTGATGACGCAGAAGGTGCATGCTGAGGGGATGCGTGCGATGGCCATATACGCGGCGTGGGTGCTCGATATGGCACATCTCCATCCTGAGGAGGAGTACTGGGCGAAGCTCAACGACCTGCTCCTTCCGCTGGTGAAGGGGTATTCATCCGAGAAGGCGTACGAGCTGCTGGCCATGTCGCTGCAGGTCCTCGGTGGCTCCGGCTACTCGCGCGACTACCCGATTGAGCAGTACATCCGCGATGCAAAGATCGACACGATCTACGAAGGTACGACCGCGATCCAGGGCCTTGACCTCTTCTTCAGGAAGATCGCCAGGGACCAGGGTGCGACGCTGATGCGTCTCGGGCAGGACATCCTGGAGACGGTCAAAGGCGGTTCCGAGGAGATGGAAGCTGAGCGCGAACTGCTCGGCACGGCGCTCGAGGACCTTCAGATGCATGTAGGAGCGCTCGTGGGCTACTCGATGGGTGCCATGCAGGATCCGCCGCAGATCTACAAGACGGGCCTGCACACCACACCGCTGCTCGAGAGCCTTGCCGAGGTAGTCATCGGCTGGTTGCTGATCCTCCACGCCGACATAGCAATCGAAGCGATGCCCGAGGCAAGCAAGGCCGATCGGGCCTTCTACGAGGGCAAAGTCGCGTCTGCACGGTATTTCGCGAAGACGGTGCTGCCGAAGGCGAAGCTGCGTCGCACGCTCGCCGAGACCGAAGACGGCGCACTCATGGACCTGGCGGCGGAATCCTTCTGAGATTGTCCACCGTTCCCGGGGACCACTAGAATCGCGATGGTAGAAACTGTTAGCGGGAACGTGTCGTCGTTCTGCTATATCGCTGACACCGTTGTCAAGAGAAAGGGCTTCCATGCTGCTATTCGCCGAATCCTCAACGCCACTGCTCAACATCTTCTGGTGGATGCTGTGGTTCTTCATGTTCGTGATCTGGATCTGGCTGCTGATCGCGATCTTCGCCGACATCTTCCGCAGCGACATGTCCGGCTTCGGGAAGGCGGCGTGGATCTTCTTCGTCATCATCTTGCCGTTCCTCGGTGTACTCGTGTACCTGATCGCCAACGGCACCAAGATGCAGGAACGCTCCATGAGGCAGGCCGCCGACATGCAGCAGGCTCAGGAGAATTACATCAAGAGTGTGGCCGGCGGCGGTGGAAGCACCGCCGATGAGTTGGACAAGTTGTCGAAGCTCCACGATGCGGGCACGCTGACCGATGCGGAATTCGCCGCACAGAAGGCAAAGCTCCTCGGTTGAGTCGACCAGAACCGTTGAAGAGAGAGGGGCTGGACATCGTCCGGCCCCTCTTCTCATGGTGTCCTGCGAACCCCGGGATCGCAGGTGCGCAGAGGTGCTTCACCGGCACACCGCCCGGACGGCCTACGCTTGCGTCATGACCACCAACGACTTCTACGACCGCATCCTCGGCCTTCGTGTCCTTCGTACGTACCGCGATGAACCACTGTCGGACAGTCTGATCGAACGCCTGCTGGAGGCGGCCCGATGGACCGGGAGTAGCAAGAACCTCCAGAACTGGTCGTTTGTTGTCGTCGACGGCGACCAGAAGGACCGGCTCGCGGCGTGTGGCGACTTCACCGGCCCCCTTCGTGCCGCGCCGAGCGCATTGGCTCTGGTGGAAGAGGTTGGTGGATACGAGTTCGACACCGGTCGAGTCGCTCAGAATGTGATGCTCGCTGCCAATTCGCTCGGCATCGCCTCGTGCCCGATCACCCTGCATCGTGAAGATGAGGTTGGTTCTGTGCTCGGCCTTCCCGACGGTACTCGGTGTCGTTACGCCATCGCTCTCGGGTACCCGGCGGATGATGCTGAGCCGGCGAGATTCGGGGGTCGTAAACCGATGGATGAGATCGCCTATCGGAATCGCCACGGTGAACCTTGGTGACCAAAGGGTCGATCGGCGTCTTCGACTCGGGGGTTGGCGGACTCAGCATCCTGTCGGAGATACAGGCCCTCCTCCCTATGGCGGACCTTCTGTACGTCGCGGATCAGGCGTACGCACCATACGGTGAACGCGGACTCGCTGCGGTACGGGCGCGTGCTTTTGCCATCAGCGAGTACCTGATCGACGCAGGAGCGACCACCGTTGTTGTTGCCTGCAACAGCGCATCCGCCGCGGCCCTCCACGAGCTCCGGGATCGATTTCCGACCATGTCTTTCGTCGGCATGGAACCGGCAGTCAAACCCGCGGTCGGAGCCACCCAGCGTGGGACCATCGGCGTGCTCGCCACCGAAGCCACGTTCCAGGGAGAGCTCTTCTCATCGGTTGTCGACCGACATGCCCGCGACGTGGCGGTGGTGGCCCGGGCCTGCCCGGGGCTTGCAGCGGCGATCGAAGACGGTGACGACGTCGATGGCCTGGTTCACCGATACACCTCAGATGTCGTGGGACGCGGAGCCGACACGATCGTGCTCGGCTGCACGCACTACTCGTTCGTTGCCGATGGGATACGGGCTGCGGCAGGCAGCGGGGTCCGTGTTATCGATCCTGCTCCTGCCGTGGCGCGACAGGTCGCACGAGTGCGAGCCGAACGCGACGGCCCTGGCCCCGGCGGGACCCGCTATCTGACCACGGGTGATCCGGATCGTTTCGCAAAGCAGATAGCGCGCTTGACGGGTTCGATCCATCCGACATCATCCGTAGAAATCGAGTAGTGAGATGAACAACCGAATCGAGGTTGTGCAGGGCGATATCACGAAACAGGACGTGGATGCGATCGTCAACGCCGCGAATGCGCATCTGGCTCACGGTGGCGGGGTCGCTGCGGCGATCGCCAAGGCGGGAGGTCCGACGATCGATGCCGAGTCCCGTGCATGGGTGGACGAGCACGGTCCGGTACAGCCCGGACGAGCTGCCATCACATCGGCAGGGGCAATGGCGGCTCGCTACGTCGTCCACGTCGTCGGCCCCGTCTACCGGACTGGTCAGGACAACGAGGAGCTACTCACCGATGCGGTTCGGGCTGCGCTCGATGCCGCCGATGGACTCGACGCAACGTCGATAGCGTTACCTGCCATCTCCGCCGGGATCTTCGGGTATCCGCCAGACGACGCATGTCGGGTCATTGCACGAGCGGCCGAGTCGTGGATTGAGGATGGGGGAAGCCTCGAAATGATCCGCCTGGTTGCTTTCGACAACGAGACCGCCGATCACTTCCGATGTGCTCTACGGGCCCAGGGCTCGTAGAGCACATCTAACATTGATGTGATGAAGCCGTCCGTTGCGATTCTTGGAGCGGGATCGATGGGGGAGATCTTCGCGCTCGGACTCATTCGCGCCGGGTGGGAAGCCACCGATCTTTCGCTTGCGGCCAGGAGACCCGAGCGGATTAGGGAGGCAGAGTTCCGCACTGGCATCGCAACCACGCTCGACCCTGCAGAAGCTGCCGCGGGAAAGCGAGTCGTCGTCATAGCCGTCAAGCCGAGGGATGTGGTCAGCCTCCTTGCTCAGGTTCGTGACACGATGACCCCGGGTCAGGTGATCGTCTCCCTCGCTGCGGGTGTCAGGATCGCTTCCTTCGAGGAAGCGTTGCCGGGCATCCCGATCATTCGAGCGATGCCGAACACACCGGCAGCCGTCGACGAAGGGATCACCGCGTACTGCGGCGGCTCTGACGCCGACGAGTCGGCGCTCGATGACGCTGCCGCTGTTCTCGGTGCGGTGGGCGACACGATTCGACTCTCCGAGGATCTCCTCGACGCTGTGACCGCCGTCTCGGGAACAGGGCCGGCGTACGTCTTCCTCTTGGCTGAGGCGATGACCGAAGCTGCGATTCGCGAAGGTCTTCCCCATCATGCCGCCGAGCGCCTCGTTCATCAGACGCTGAAGGGCTCCGGGACGCTGCTCGCCGAATCTGACAAGAGCGCCTTCCGGCTCCGTGGAGAGGTGACCTCACCCGGTGGAACGACTGCCGCTGCGATGCATGTGCTCGAAGAGGGTGGATTCAGGGCACTCATGGAGGACGCCATCCAGGCCGCGGCACAACGTTCACGCGAACTGGGCGAGCGGGTTCTAGACGACTTCAGAGGATGAACGTCGTCGGCCGCACCGTCCTCGCCGTCACCAGCCGTACAAGTGTCCGCAGACTCTTCTCCGAGTCCGCGGCGGGACGCCGCCTCTCGCTCCGTTTCGTCGCGGGGGAGACGATCGACGAGGCTGCTACCACTGCCTTGACTCTGAACGAGATGGGGGCGCAGGTCTCGCTCGATCATCTCGGGGAACACGTGACCGACGGGCCGGCTGCCGTCGCTGCTCGTGACGACTACCTCGGATGCCTCGACCGGATCCGCGAGGACGGCCTCGACGCCAACATCTCCGTGAAGTTGACCCAACTCGGCCTCGGCCTCGATGACGACCTCGCCGTTGAATCTCTTGGTGCGCTCGCAGCCCGCGCTGCCGCTGCCGGAACGACCGTGACGATCGACATGGAGGAATCCGAACTTGTCGAGAAGACCGTGTCGGCTTTCACGACGGTTCAGGCTCGGTACGGAAATATCGGCATCGCCGTCCAGAGCTACCTCTATCGCACCCCCGCCGATCTCGACCGCATCGTTGTGTCCGGAGGCCACGTGCGGCTCTGCAAGGGGGCGTACGCCGAACCGGCAGAGGTCGCCCATCAGGACAAGGGTCGAGTCGATGCCGCCTTCGACGCGCTCACCCGGCGACTGATGGCGACTCCCGGGATCACACCTGCCATCGCTACCCACGACGACGAACGGATCAACCTCACGAAACGGCTCGCTGCTAGCCGAGCCGAGCCGTGGGAGTTCCAGATGCTCTACGGCGTCCGGACCAACCTGCAGCGGTCTCTCGTCGAGGATGGCTACCCACTCCGCGTGTATGTGCCGTACGGGAATGCCTGGTACCCGTATCTCACGCGCAGGATGGCCGAGCGCCCCTCGAACGTGGCGTTCTTCGTCCGAGCGGCAGTGGGGAGGTAGGCGATGACTTCGATGACGGTGAGTACCCTCATTCCATGAAACGATTGATACTCGCCGCCTTCGCCCTCGTCATCCTCGTCGCCGCGGCGCAACCGGTCGACGTCGCTCCGGTACTGGTAGCCCAGGGTTTCTTCGTCGAAGACGGGTCTAACGCCGACCGCACTGCAGTCGAAGACGCAGTTGCCGAGGCCCGATTCGCTGGAGGCAATCTCTCGATTGCGGTCCTCGCGATCGAGCCCCCCGGTGGTGCCACGATCTTTGCGGAGAACACACTCAACGAGATGGGCGGAACAGGCACCGTCTTCGTGGTCGCTCCCGAGACGGTCGGGTGGGCATCCGAGGGTGACCTCTATACCCGGGAGCAACTCGACGAGGCGACCGATGTCTCTCTCGACGGCTCCTCGGACACCGACGTCGTGGAACTCTTTGTCGCAACCCTTATCGGAGAGCCCGTCGGCGGCGCCGAACCGGGGGGTGGTGGTGGACTTCCCTTGGGATGGATCTTCCTGCTGATTGTCATAGCGGGCGGAGCGCTTGTCCTCTGGTTGTCCTCTCGGTCCTCGAAGCGGGAGGCAGAGCGGTCGATCGAGGACGCGAGGGTCGAGGTCAAGAAGCGCCTCGACGACGTCGCCAATGACATCATCGACCTTGAAGACGAGATCACCGCGTCAACGGATCCTGCCGCTCGGGTTCTCTACGAGTCCGCGACCGCCGCCTACGCCGATGCGCTCGACACCTACGAAAGGGCAGCTACTCCCCAGGAGCTCATCGCCACGGCGGAGGAGCTCGACATGGCGATCTGGCGCCTCGACAGCGTGGAGGCCCTCCTCGATGGTGAATCCCCTCCACCGAAGCCGGAGAAGCCCCAACCGACCGCCCCGGTGCCGGGAGCCTCCCCACTCACGACACCTCCTCGCGTCCCGGCATCCGTCTACCGACGGCCGGATCGCCGCCGATCCTCAGGCACGGCGGCGATGATGACCGGGCTGCTGATGGGATCGATGGCCTCCACGCGTCGTTCACCCCGCGGGTCGTCGAACTCCGGTTCTCGCTCCCGATCGAAGAGCAGCACGCGTATGCGGGGCGGCGGCCGACGTAGAGGCTGAAGCCTCTCCTAGAATCGAAGGCACTGCACGTACCACAAGAGAGGGATGCGAATGTTCAAGAAATGGTGGCTGTACATCAAGTCATGGTTCAAGTCGACGTCAGACGGCATGATGGATCCCGAGATCGAGATCAACATGGCGATCGATCAAGCGAAGAAGAAGAACCAGGATCTCAGGAACCAGGCCGCCAACATCGTGGCGCACCGTACCCAACTCGAGAGCAAGATCGAGAAGTCCGCCGACCAGGTCGGCGAGACCCGCGAGATGGCGAAGCAGGCGATCCTCAAGGCTGAGGAGTGCAAGGCTGCCGGCGACACGGCCGGGGTTGCCAAGTGGACGAACATTGCCCAGGCACAGGCTACGAAGCTGCAGGCCGCCGAGAACAACCTGACATCCCTCAAGGGTCAATACGGGACGGCGATCACCCAGGCCGATGAAGCCAAGCGCGCCGTGCAGGCCAATGCCGTGAAGCTACAGGAACTCTCCGCGAAGCAGATGGAACTGCTTGGTGCACTCGAGCAGGCGAAGATGCAAGAGACGGTGAACGCGGCCGTCCAGTCGATGTCGGCAACACTCGATGACTCGCTGCCAACGCTTGAATCCGTCGAGGACAAGATCGAGAAGCGCAAGGCACAGGCAATGGCAAAGGCCGAGATCTTCGAGGCGACACCCGATGGTGGCGAAGCTGAGTTGCGCCAGGCGATGAACGAGGCACAGGCCGACGCCAAACTCGAAGAGCTGAAGGCGGAACTCGGGTTGACGACCGGTGGAGAAGCCACCCAGGCCGAAGCAGGAGAAGCAACCGGACTCGAAGCCTGACGGAGAGCCCGGCGCGAGGGACTCCTAACATGGGGGCATCGCGATTCCGGAGGACTTTCCCGTATGACAATCATCGAGGCACCGACGCGGACCGTTGTCACCGTCGACGGCAATGAAGCCGCCGCGTCGGTCGCATACCGCACGAACGAAGTTCTTGCCATCTACCCGATCACTCCCTCGTCTCCGATGGGGGAACACGCAGATGCGTGGTCGAATCAGGGTCGACCGAACATCTGGGGGAACATCCCGGATGTCATGGAGATGCAGAGCGAAGCGGGAGCCGCAGGCGCCGTGCACGGAGCGATCCAGGGCGGGGCTCTGACCGGAACGTTCACCGCCTCACAAGGGCTCCTCCTCATGATCCCGAACATGTTCAAGATCGCGGGCGAGTTGACGCCTGCGGTCTTCCACGTCGCTGCAAGGTCCGTGGCGACGCACGCACTATCGATCTTCGGAGACCACAGCGACGTGATGGCGACACGCGGCACGGGATGGGCGCTGCTTGCCTCGAACTCGGTGCAGGAAGCCCACGACATGGCGGCGGTCGCCCAGATGGCGACGCTCGAGAGCAGGGTGCCGTTCCTCCACTTCTTTGATGGTTTCCGCACATCGCACGAAGTGAACATGATCGAAGAGATGTCCGACGATGATCTCCGGGCGCTGATTCCCATCGACGGGGTGCTCGCCCATAGGAAACGGCGGATGGACCCGGACCATCCAGTCCTTCGCGGGACGGCCCAGAATCCGGACGTCTTCTTCCAGGCCCGCGAGGCCTGCAACCGTTTCTACAACGCGGTGCCGGACATCGTCCAGGGCGCGATGGATCGTTTTGCCGAGCAGATCGGCCGCTCGTATCACCTCTTCGACTATGTCGGCGCACCCGATGCCACCGAAGTCATCGTCATGATGGGTTCGGGTGTCGGTGCGGCAGAGGAAGCAGTCGAAGCGCTCGTTGGCCGGGGAGAGAAGGTGGGACTCGTCAAAGTGCGGCTCTTCCGGCCCTTCTCCGCTCAAGCGCTGATCGCCGCGCTGCCCTCAACCGTCAAGACCATCGTTGTTCTCGACCGCACGAAGGAACCCGGCGCTGTTGGAGAGCCGCTCCACCAGGACGTGATGATGGTCGTCATGGAAGAGACGCAGCTTGGACGGACCTCCTGGACCGTTCCACCGCGTGTCATCGGCGGCCGCTACGGACTTTCGTCGAAGGAGTTCACTCCCGCGATGGTCGCAGGCGTCTTCGACGAGGCCCGGAAGGCCGATCCGAAGCGCCGGTTCACGGTTGGCATCGTCGACGACGTAACGCATCTGTCCATCGACATACCCGCGGAATTCCAGACGGGACATGAGGCGCAAGTCAGGGCCGTCTTCTACGGTCTCGGCGCGGACGGAACCGTCGGGGCGAACAAGAACACCGTCAAGATCGTCGGTGACGAGACGACCCTGTACGCACAGGGATACTTCGTCTATGACTCGCGGAAGTCGGGTGCGATGACCACGTCGCACGTGCGCTTCGACACGTCGCCCATCGCTGCCACCTATCTCATCTCGGATGCGACCTTCGTCGCATGCCACCAGTTCGAGTTCGTCCACAAGGTCGATGTCCTGGCGAAAGCGGAGAAGGGTTCGACGTTCCTCCTGAACAGCCCGTACGGCCCGGATGAGGTCTGGGACGAGCTGCCGGCGAACGTGCAGCGCGAGATCATCGAGAAGGAACTCGCCTTCTACGTCGTCGATGCAACAGAGGTGGCACGAGGCGCCGGACTCGGGCATCGGACGAACACTGTGCTCCAAACCTGTTTCTTCGCCCTCGCCGGCCTCATGCCGGAGGCGGAGGCGATCGCGTCGATCAAGAAGACGATCACCAAGTCGTATGCGAAGTTCGGTGACGTTGTCGTTGAGAAGAACTTCGCCGCCGTCGACGGGGCGGTAGAGAATCTGCACCGCGTCACCGTTCCATCCGAGGCCACGTCGACGATCGAGATGAAGCGCACGGTTCCTGCGGATGCACCGGACTTCGTGCAGCGGGTCACGGCGATGATGCTCGAGGACCGGGGCGACCTGCTGCCGGTCTCGGCCATGCCGGTCGATGGGACGTTCATGACGGCGACAACACAATACGAGAAGCGCAGCATCGCCGTCGACATCCCGATCTTCGATCCTGATATCTGTATCGAATGCGCCAAATGCGCGTTGGTGTGTCCTCATGCCGCGATCAGGATGAAGGTGTTCGAGCCCTCGTCGCTCGACGGGGCACCGGACACGTTCAAGTCCCGAGGATTCAAGAGCCGCGAGCTGCCCGATCATCTCATGACGATCCAGGTCGCCCCGGACGACTGCACCGGTTGCGGCGTCTGCGTCGACGTTTGCCCCGCAAAGTCGAAGACCGAGGTCAAGCACAAGGCGATCAACATGGAGCCGAAGCTCGACCACTTCGAAGAGGAACGGGTGAACTGGGACTTCTTCCTGACAATTCCAGAACCTTCGCGTGATCAGTTCAAGCTGGAAACGGTGAAGGGCTCGCAGATGCTCGAACCGCTCTTCGAGTTCTCCGGCGCGTGCGCAGGCTGCGGGGAGACGCCGTATGTCAAGCTGGTCAGCCAACTCTTCGGAGACCGCATGGTTGTGGCAAACGCAACCGGATGCTCGTCCATCTACGGCGGCAACCTCCCGACGACACCGTGGCGGACGAACGAACAGGGTCGCGGTCCTGCCTGGTCGAACTCGTTGTTCGAAGACAACGCAGAATTCGGCCTCGGCATGCGGCTTGCGCTCGACATCGAGACGACGGAAGCGCGACGGCTCGTTGGCGCGATGTCCGGGCTCCTCGGCGAGAACCTGGTCGGAGCGATCCTCGAAGCCGACCAGTCCGACCACGCAGGAATCGAAGCCCAGCGGACTCGTGTCGACGAGTTGATGGCGCTGCTACCGGCGATCGACCACGAGGAGGCACGAAGACTCGAGACCGTGGCCGGTGCACTCGTCAAGAAGAGCGTGTGGATCATGGGCGGCGACGGATGGGCCTACGACATCGGCTTCGGCGGCCTCGATCATGCCCTCTCCACGGGAAAGAACATCAACATCCTCGTGCTCGACACCGAGGTGTACTCGAACACGGGGGGACAGGCATCGAAAGCGACACCGAGAGGGGCTGTTGCGCAATTCGCTGCGGGAGGCAAGGCGACGGCGAAGAAGGACCTCGGGCAGATCGCGATGTCGTACGGCAACGTGTACGTGGCGCAGATCGCGATGGGCGCGAACAACACCCAAGCGGTCAAGGCCATCGCCGAGGCCGAGTCCTACCCCGGACCATCGCTCGTCATCGCATACTCGACGTGTATCGCCCACGGGATCGACATGGAGCAGTCGATGTCCCACCAGGGCGAACTCGTGGCAGCCGGCTACTGGCCCCTGTATCGCTACGACCCGCGGATGGTCGATGAGGGCAAGCAACCGTTCAGGATCGACAGCAGGCCACCGTCGATCCCGTTTGCCGACGTGGCGGCCAAGGAAGCACGTTATGCGGTGTTGAGCCGGGTCAATCCGGATCACGCAGCAGAGTTGATGGCCCAGGCCCAGCAAGACATCGACACTCGCTGGAAGCTGTACCAGGAGTTCACGGGGATCGATTGGATCGGCACCGATGATGAGGAGGAGTCATGAGCGTCGACCTCGCCACCACCTACCTGGGTCTCGAATTGAAGAATCCGCTCGTCGCGTCGTCATCGCCGTTGACGGGCACACTCGATGGATTGCGGAGCCTGGAGGAGGCCGGCGTGGCGGCCGTCGTGTTGCCGTCGTTGTTCGAGGAGCAGATCGAACACGAGGCGATGGAGATGCAACGCGTCATGGAGAGGGGCGCCGAGTCGTTCGCCGAGGCACTGTCCGGGTACTTTCCCGAGTTCGACGACTACGCCACGCGAACCGAGTCGTATCTGCGGCATATCACCGATGCGAAGGAAGCGCTCTCGATCCCGGTGATCGGTTCGCTCAACGGAACGACGAACGGCGGTTGGGTCAACTATGCGAAGCGGATCGAGGATGCGGGTGCCGACGCCCTCGAACTCAACGTCTACCTGATCGCAACCGATCTCGCGACAGCGGGAACGGAGGTTGAACAGCGCTACCTCGACCTCGTCTGGGAGGTCCACGAGCAGATCTCGATCCCGCTCGCCGTCAAGGTCGGGCCGTACTTCTCGTCGACACCGAATATGGCCGTCAGACTCGTTGAAACCGGGGCAGATGGGCTTGTTCTGTTCAACCGCTTCTACCAGCCCGACATCGACCTCGAGAGCCTGGAGGTCGTGCCGAAGGTCAAGCTCTCGACATCCAACGACCTGTTGTTGCCACTCCGATGGATTGCCCTCTTGAGCGGAAGAGTTGAAGCCGATCTCGCTGTGACGTCCGGCGTGCACGACGCGGAAGATGTCATCAAGGCGCTACTCGCCGGCTCGAACGTCGCAATGATGACCTCGGCGCTGCTCAAGAAGGGCGCGGGCCATGTCGGGACGGTGCTCGCTGACATGCGGCACTGGCTCGAAGAGCGCGAGTACGAGTCGACGAACCAGCTGAGGGGTTCAATGGCCGTAGGGAACGCACCCAATCCCGACGCGTTCGTGCGTGCCAACTACATGAAGATGCTCGTCACGTACACGACCCCTGAAGTATGACCCGATGGCCATGCCGACGGACCTCGAGATCGCGAGCGCAGCGAGACTCCACCCCGTTGAAGGCATCGCGGCAGAGATGGGGATCGCGCCCGATCATGTCGAGCACCACGGCCGAGAGATAGCAAAGATCTCGCTCGCAGCAATCGACCAGATGGGCCCGCCACGGGCGAAGTACGTGCTGGTCACGGCGACAAACCCGACGCCGCTCGGAGAAGGCAAGACGACGATTGCAGTTGGGCTTGCCCAGGCTTTCAAACACATCGATCGAAGGGCCGTCGTCACGCTCAGACAGCCTTCGCTTGGACCGACGTTCGGGATCAAGGGTGGAGCGGCGGGTGGTGGCTATTCGCAGGTCGTTCCGATGGAAGAGATGAACCTTCACCTCACCGGTGATTTCCATGCGGTCACGGCAGCGAACAATCTCATTTCGGCGCTGATCGACAACCAGATCTACCACGGCAATCAGCTGTCGATCGGGACGGGCGACGTCACATGGCGCCGCGTCCTCGACGTCAACGACCGCACGCTGCGCAACGTGGTGACCGGCCTTGGAGGAAGGACCAACGGCGTGCCGCGGGAGACCGGGTTCGATATCACAGCCGCTTCGGAGATCATGGCCATGCTGGGTCTGGCGACCAGCCTCAGGGGCCTCCGCGAGATGCTCGGCCGCACCGTCATCGGTTTCGACCGCCACGGTAGAGCGGTCACCGCAGAAGAGGTCAAAGCAGCCGGGTCGGCGGCCGTGCTGCTCAAGGACGCCTTGTCTCCCAACCTGATGCAGACGCTCGAAGGCACACCCGCCATCGTGCACACCGGACCCTTCGCAAACATCGCCCATGGCAGCTCGTCGATTGTCGGCGACTACGTCGGCATGCGGGGCGGCGACTATCTGATCACGGAAGCAGGCTTCGGGTCAGACATCGGCGCCGAGAAGTTCTTCAACATCAAGTGCAGGGCATCCGGACTTGCTCCTGATGCTGCAGTCGTCGTGACGACCGTTCGGTCGATGAAATTCCACTCGGGGAAGTACACCATCAAAGTCGGTCGACCCCTTCCGACGGCGCTGTTCGAAGAGAATCCCGGCGATGTGCTCGAAGGGACGGCCAACCTCCGACAGCACATCCGTATCGTGCGCCGCCATGGGGTCGTTCCCGTGGTCGCAATCAATGCGTTCCCGACAGACTTCGCTTCGGAACATGAAGCCATCGTTGCGGTCTGTGAGGAAGAGGGGGTGCGGTGGGCGGTCGCCCAACCCCATGCGGACGGCGGCCCGGGCATGGTGGACCTGGCTCGCGCGGTCGAAGACGCGGTGGCGGAGGGTTCGAACTTCCAGATGCTGTATCCGGATGACATGCCGCTGCGCGACAAGATCGAGACGATCGCGACCGACATCTACGGTGCAGACGGCGTCAAGTTCGACGCCATCGCAGAGCGTCAACTCGCCCGGTATGAGGATCTCGGGTGGGGACATCTCCCGATCTGTATGGCGAAGACTCAGTACTCGTTGAGCCACGATGCATCGCTGCTCGGCGCCCCGACCGGGTGGATTCTCCGCGTTCGAGAGGTGCAAGCCGCGATCGGCGCCGGTTTCATTCTCCCCCTTACAGGGACGATCACTCGGATGCCGGGCCTCGGCGCCCACCCATCCGCCCACGCAATGGACATCGATGACGACGGGAACGTGGTGGGGCTGTCGTAGGAGGTCGGCTCCAGGCTCTGGCCGGCCGTTCATTCCCCCTCTCTAGACTGGCTTCCGAACCCACAGGAGGCACGCGTTGACCACCACCGAGACGCCACCGGACAGCGACGAGAAGCGCGCGGGGTGGAAGGTCACGCCGAGTCGAGTTCTCGGGGTTCTCGCAGGTCTGTCGGTCGTGGGGACGCTGATCTTCTGGTGGCTCGGGTCGCTGCCCGAAGAGCCGCATTTCGAGATTGGGCGACCGATCTTCGGGAACATCCCCGCGCTGATCGTTGCCCTCTTCTACATGACGATCGCCACATTCCTCGGTGTCACGCTCTACCTCTTCGCTCAGCGGGCGAAGAGTTGGGAGCGGGGATCCTGGGAGACCCGCTCCGGGCTGTGGAAACAGCGGATGATCGGGCTGCGGGATGCGCTACTGATGCGCACCGTGCTGGAGGACCGTCAGGCTGGTCTCATGCACTCGATGATCTACTGGGGCTTCATCTTCCTCATGATCGGCACGGCCATACTCGAACTCGACCACATCCTCCCTGCCTCGTTGAAGTTCCTCCACGGATGGTTCTATGAGGGCTACTCGGCGGTGCTCGACGCGGCCGCCGTCGTGTTTGTAGTCGGCATCGTGTGGGCGGCGGTGCGTCGGTACGGGCAGAAGCCGTGGCGTCTCAGAGCGAAGACACGGCCGGAGGACGCATGGATCCTGTTCACCCTCGGCCTCATCGGCGTGACCGGTCTGCTAACCGAGGCGGCCCGGATCTCGTACAGCGGTCAGCCGTCGTTCGAGG
>Ga0316188_10000150_pt1 | contig 24361 bp, 19 predicted proteins | sample Phiworburrow1_MG_FD_204933 | JGI IMG/M metagenome (GOLD analysis project Ga0316188, IMG submission 204933) | Coastal sediment microbial communities from Maine, United States - Phippsburg worm burrow 1 | ecosystem: Environmental > Aquatic > Marine > Coastal > Sediment | place: USA: Maine... | reverse complement strand
AGGAAATTAATGACAGGACCCAGCCACAGGATGGGCCACTGACTTTTATTGAAAAAAGAAGGCTCACATTGTTCAATTTCAAAAAAGCAAGCGAAATTTTTATGACTGTCAATGATCTGAACGAACACCCAGTGATCTTCAAAACCAAATCCGGAACACTTGAAAATCCATTCTGGAATCAGATAAACGGGCCTATTGAGGACGCTGTTTGGCATAGCGGGCAGATTGTGGTTTTGAGAAGAGCTTCGGGCAACCCGATAGACCCGAAAGTAAATGTTTTCAGAGGGATAAGAAATTCGGAGTAATTATTACTAATCCATAGGATAAGAATTTTTATTGATTTGCTGAAAGGATTTATGCAATAGAAAGACAAAAGTTAATAACTGCTTATGGGTTATATGGCCCATGGGAATTAAATTCAACGTATATAATTTATAGGATATCACTTAAAACTCTGAAATCCTTAAAAATATTTTCAAGTTATATGGCTTATGATTAACAATTGATTTATCCACCTTAAAGAACAAACAAATGAAAAAATTTCTTTTGCCAATTTTCGCTCTAACATTACTTAGTTTTAGCCTGTCAAATTCCAAACTTACGGATCTGGAAAGATTGAAAGGAGCCCTGGAGTTGGCTAAAACTCAGGCACACATGCTGGAAACCCTGGACGGACTGACCCAGGAACAGTTAAATTTCAAAAGTAGTCCGGATTCATGGTCCATAGCAGAATGTGTGGAACATCTGGCCATTTCTGAAAATGCTTTTGACCAAATGCTTCAGGGATCCTTAAAAACACCGGCTGATCCTTCCCGACGTGCCGAGGTAAAAATGACCGACGATGAACTTATGGCTATGATAACAAACAGAGATACCAAGGTAAAAACTTCAGAACCTTTTGAACCCTCAGGTAAGTTTGGATCTTATGAAGAAACCTTGAAGGCTTTTGAGACAAAAAGACTGGAACACAGAACATTTATCGAGACAACTGAAGAGGATTTGAGAAATCATTACGGACAATCACCTTTTGGCACCATAGATGCCTTTCAGATAATACTCTTTATGTCCGGCCATACTGAAAGACATGTGATGCAAATGTTAGAAGTAAAGTCTGATAAAAACTTTCCTAAAGCATAATTTTTTTTTCAATGCCAATAATGCCCATGCCCTTTAGCTTTTTTGTTAGCGGAGGGCATATGCTTTTAAATGTTAATGCTTATTTTTAGAGCGATGACATTTTTCACTTTTATAATTTTTACTGGCTTTGTAGCCCTGTTTGCCACCTGGAAACTTCGCCGGGATAAATTAAATACCAAAGACGGCTATTTTTTGGGAGGCAGATCACTGACAGGAGTGGTTATTGCCGGATCTTTGCTCTTAACCAATATTTCTACAGAGCATCTTGTGGGTATGAATGGTTCCGCATATAAAAATGGCGCCATTATTGTCGCATGGGAAGTCACTTCTGCATTAGCGTTGGTAATTGCTGCTTTATATTTTGCCCCTAGATACCTAAAAATGGGTCTTACAACTATTCCGGAATTTTTGGAAAAACGATTTGATGGTCTTACAAGAACGCTTGTAGCACTTTTGCTTATAATATCTTTTGTAGCTACCCTTCTACCCATCGTGCTTTATACCGGGGCCTTGAATATTGAAGCCATATTTGAAATATCTGAACTCTTAAATGTAAGTCAAAGAGATGGTATATGGATTACCATAATAACAGTTGGAGGAATAGGAGCAGTATATGCCATCTTCGGTGGACTTAAAATGGTGGCTTATACAGATACCATAAACGGTTTTGGTCTTCTTGTGGCTGGTTTACTGGTTCCTGTTTTAGCGCTTTGGAGCATAGGCGATGGAAATCTGGCCGATGGCATGCGTATGGTCTTTGAGAAAAACCCGGGTAAATTCAATGTTATCAGCAACGAAACAGGAATTGGGGAGGGATCCAGGTCTGCCATATTGCCTTTTGAAGTACTCTTTACAGGATTGATGATCAACCAGATCTATTTCTGGACCATGCACCAATCAATTATCCAACGGGTGCTGGGGGCGGTAAGCCTTAAGGAGGCTCAAAAAGGGTTACTGTTTACAGGGCTATTGAAAATCCTGGTGCCCTTGGTAATAGTTCTACCCGGGCTTATAGGGTTTTATTACTTTGGAGAACAATTTTACGATAATCCGGATAGTGTTTATCCCAATCTGGTAAAAATGGTCTTACCTGCGTGGTTAACCGGATTCTTTGTTGCTGTTATGATGGGGGCAATACTCACAACTTTTAACAGTGCTTTAAATAGTGCTGCAACTGTTTTTAGCCTGGGTCTTTATAAGCGATATATCCAAAAAAATGCAGGGGAAAGAAAATTGGTGATTATTGGTAAATGGACCTCAGCCATACTGGCACTTTTCGCTATCGGAATAGCGCCTTTCGTTGCCAACGCGCCGGAAGGTCTTTACCAATTATTACAGCAATTGAACGGCATATTCTTCATCCCTATAGCAAGTGTAATTATTGCCGGCTTTTTATTGCCAGGTGTCTCTGCTACCGGAGCCAAAGCCGGCCTCTTCTTTGGCCTGTTATTTTATATTGTAAGCTACTTTATTCTTGAAGTGGATCTTCATTTTGTACATATTTGGGGAATTGAATTTGTATTAAACATTGCTGTAATGCTATTAATATCCCGTTTTTTTCCAAATAAAGAAACTTTTGTTATTGAAGATGCCGGCATATTAAATCTTAAACCATGGAAATTAGCAAGACCTTTTAGTCTATTTTTGATAGGATTCACCATTATTTTGTACCTTTTACTTGGAAATGTTTAGTATGGAAAAAGTATTCAGAAATTATAAGGATTTAGATGTGAACGCTGCTGTGCGTGACCATTACCGAAAAATGAGGGAGAGACAAACCTATGAATATGTCCAGGGGATGCAAAGGAAATATCTGCAGTTTAACAAACCAATGGACCTCTGGGAGGCCATGGTACATTTAAATGACCTGGTTGACGTAAGCGATCCTGATTTGGATCTGCCCAATGTACAGCACCTAATTCAGAGTGCTGAAGCGATCCGCGCGGATAAACGTCCAGACTGGATGCAACTCGTTGGTCTGATACACGATTTGGGGAAAGTGATGTTTCTTTGGGGAAATGATGAAGACGGAACGAGTCAGAATGAACAATGGGGAATGGTTGGTGATGTTTTTGTGGTAGGGTGTGCGCTACCGGAATCCTGTGTATATCCTGAATTCAATCAACTTAATCCGGATATGGTCAATCCACTATATAATTCTGAACTGGGAATATATGAGGAACATTGCGGGCTGGACAATCTTACTCTTGCCTGGGGACATGATGAATACCTGTTTCAGGTATTGCAGCACCGCAAGGGAAACTTAATCCCTGAAGCAGGGATGGCCATGATAAGGTATCATTCTTTCTACCCCTGGCATAGCGGTGGGAGTTATACCGCTTTGCTATGTGATAAAGACAAGGAATATTTGGAATGGATAAAGGATTTTAATAAATATGACCTCTATACCAAAAGCAATAAAATCTATGATCTGGATGAGATAAAGGATTACTATTTACCCATAGCTGAAAAGTATCTGGGAAAAGGCCCCATCTACTGGTAGTTTCCGAACAGAAAGAAGATCTCCCATTCCAGCGAATTAATAGTATAATGACTCAGGTTTATATGGGAATTACAGGTATTAAAAGTTTTGGTGCCAATTCTATAATTCTACTATCCATTTTGATATTCGTTTTATTCCCGGCTTGTTCAGAAAATAAGCACACAGTAGTTACCAATAAAAACCTTCCTAACATTGTATATATATTTGCCGATGATCTTGGATACGGGGATCTGGGATGCTATGGTGCAAAAGATATAAGAACTCCCTATCTGGATAGTATGGCCGGTGAAGGAATTCTGTTTTCTGAATTTTATTCTGCTTCTTCTGTTTGCAGCCCTTCCAGGGCAGCCTTACTTACCGGGAGAATCCCCCAAAGAATGGGGATTAACCAGGTTTTTTTTCCGGAGAGTTTTACCGGCATGCCCCCATCTGAAATTACGATTGCTGAGCTATTAAAGGAAAAAGGTTATGCTACAGGAATTGTAGGGAAATGGCATTTAGGTCATCATTTGCAATTCTTGCCACTCCAGCAAGGCTTTGATAGTTATTTTGGGATACCATATAGTAACGATATGAGAAGCGTGGTCTATATGAGGGACAATAAAATGGTTGAAGATTCAGTAGATCAGCGTATGACCACAAAAAGGTATACCGATGAGTCCCTCAGGTTCATAGACCAGCACAGGGATCATCCTTTTTATCTGTATCTGGCCTATAATATGCCCCATGTTCCCATATATGCCTCAGGGGAATTTACAGGAACCTCCCAGCGCGGTCTTTACGGTGATGTAATACAGGAAATTGATTGGAGCGTGGGCCAAATTCTGAATAAACTGGCAGAAGATGGCCTTTTGGAAAATACACTGATCGTGTTCTCAAGTGACAATGGCCCCTGGCTGGCTATGGAAGAACACGGTGGTTCCGCAGGGGTTTTAAGAGAAGGAAAACAATATACTTTTGAAGGAGGTTTACGTGTACCCACTATGGCCATGTGGAAAGGTAAAATAGCCCCAAAAAGAATCTATAGCGGAATGGCAACACAAATGGATTGGTTTCCTACAATTGCTGCAATAACAGATATTAAAATGCCAATAGACAGGCCAATAGACGGCAGGGACCTGTCTGAGGTTTTGTTTAACAAAGGAGTAAGAGAAGCTGATACTTTTCTGTATTTTGACGGGGATAAACTTGAGGGTTTCAGGAAAGGAGATTACAAGGTTAAACTGCCGTACAAAGGATTTTCAGGAGCTCCATGGAAGAAGGCCGTTGCACCGCATGACACTTTACTCATAAACCTTAAGGAAGATCCCGGAGAATTAAAAAATCTCTATTCTTCAAATCCAGAGCTTACCAGGGCCTTGTTAACCGAAATGGAAACGGAGTTGGAAGCTTTGGGACCATTACCTCCATCTATTAATATTGGCAGGGCCCAGGATAATAGTCATTATGAATATTTAATCATGAAGCAAAACAAGGAATTAGAAAAAATTAAATAAAGCTATATGATCAAAATACAATAGGTATTGCACATTCGTTGTGTGTTACCTATTAGATTTACTACTTTAGTATTCCGCAGAAAAAATTATGATATATTAACAATCTAAGATGATCTAAATCATTAACTTAGGGTAAAATGAATCGTACTTTTACAAATAATTTTCATTAAAACCTCAATCATGAAACGTATACTATTGCACAAATCAAAGAATCTCCTTTTAGGGGCGGTCTTGGGTGTAATTTTAATTATAGGCCTACCCGCACCTACTCAGGCATCCACACTCTTCCAGGTTAGCCCTCAGGAAGTTACTTCCTATAACCAATTCAGAGGAGAGGTAGTAGACAGTGATAATAATAAGCCACTTGTCTTTGCCACACTGACCTTAGAAGGCAGTAATATTAGCACCATCACAAATACTGAAGGTAAATTTTTGTTGAAAATTCCAACAAATATCACCCAGGGGAATATAATGGTCGCCTTTTTGGGTTATAAAACCGCAGTAATTCCCCTAGGCCAGTTAAATGAAAATAATAATAGAATTTCTTTAATGGTTTCTATCACAAAATTAGAGGAAGTAAATGTAGTTATTCCTAAAAATGCACATAATCTGGTTAGGGAAACTCTTCGAAAAAAAGGAGAGAATTACCTTGGTGACCCAACACTTATGACTGCCTTTTATAGAGAAACTATTAAAAAAAGAAAGAAAAATGTATCCCTGTCAGAGGCCGTTGTAAACATCTATAAATCTCCCTATTCCTCAGACCAAAAAGATGCGGTGCAATTATATAAAGCCAGAAAGAGCACGGATTACAGCAGGCTGGATACCCTGGCACTAAAACTGCAGGGAGGGCCATTCAACGCCCTTTATGTTGATATTATGAAATATCCGGAATATATTTTTAGTGAAGCTAATATGGATGATTATAACTTTAATTTTGTAAGATCCACAATGATCAATGATAAATTAATTTATGTAATTAGTTTCCAGCAACGGCCTGATATTCTTGATCCTTTGTATATGGGAGAATTATTTATTGATGTGGAAAACAAAATTCTTACAAGCGCTATTTATTCTCTAAATATTACAGATAAAGAAAAGGCAAGCAGGATGTTTGTTCGGAAAAAACCCAGGAATGCGAGGGTATACCCTACAGAAATTGCCTATAGGGTAGATTACAGGGAAAAAAACGGAAAATGGTATTACGGATATAGCAACGTGCTTTTAGAGTTTAAAATCAATTGGGATAAAAAACTTTTCAATTCAGTTTATAGTATGAGCTGTGAAATGGCAGTAACAGACTGGGAAAAAAATATTGCCGGCGAGGTTCCAAAATTTAAGGACAGGTTAAAGTCCTCCATTATTCTTAGCGAAGCCGCCATAGGTTTTTCAGATCCCGATTTCTGGGGAGAATACAACATAATAGAACCTGAAAAATCAATTGAATCTGCCATTAAAAAAATCCAGCGGCAATTAAAAAAGTCTGATCTTGATGGTGGTGAATCGGCACCATAGAAAATGAATATGCCATATTTATAATCGGCCTCAGATGGGGCCGATTTTTATTTGGACACATAAAGTGCTATCCTCTTGCAGTTTGTATTTTGACCTTTTAGTTATAAACAATTGTTTATAAAATAAGTTCATAAACTGTTGATTTTTAAATTCTTATAATGTTTGTTTTTAATATAAAATAGCTGTATATTTATTTTATGGTTTAAGGGAGTTATCTGTCCAAGATAATTAAGGAAAACCATTATAAAGTTAACGTTCTTTATATTATTGTTTAATCTTGAAATTAAATTAGGGTAATTTATTACCAGACTTTAACAAAAGATGAGCATAACAAAGGAGAGCTGTGGTTTTCCTAAAGTATGTGAGTTCATTTGCGTTAAATTTAGAGTTTAGGCTCTATGTTTAAGATAAGTGAAGTAAAGCAATGAGAAGAAATCTTCATGTGTTTCTTGGTTGAAAAATTAAGAACAAAGAAAGTTTCAAACGTTGATTTAGTTAGTCAAATGCAATCAATGGTTGTGGTGCTGTACTAGTTACAGGACAAAAAGTTTGCTAGCTAATTCTAGAAAGCCATGTCAGTGTACTTGTACAATGATATGGCTTTTGTTTTTTTAAACCCCTTCCTTTTAATATTATTCCCAAGGCAGACCCGATATCCTGGAAATCTGTTATTCTCAGGTCTCATTGTTAATTAATATATGAACCTGTATCCGACCTCTACATGATTGATTCGTATTGAGAAAGTGATTGTTATCTTCCTTAATACCTATTCATATTGTGCAATGCGATATTTTAATAAAAAAACAAAATCACATACCTGTTAGGCGTTTTTAAAGAAAAGAACATAGTGTAATCTTCTACTAAAGATTAATAAACGGGCATTTTTTGACACGTTAAATTGTATATTTGCTGCGCTTTAACAAATTCATCTCAATTTATGCCAAGAATAATTTACACCAAAACTGATGAAGCTCCGGCTTTGGCAACACAATCTTTTTTACCCATAGTAAAAGCCTACACTAAAACAGCTGGTGTGGTTATGGACTTAAAAGACATCTCTTTGGCAAGCAGGATATTGACGGTTTTTCCAGATTATTTGACTGAAAACCAAAAAGAACCTGATGATCTGACTGAATTGGGTAACCTGGCAAAAACGCCGGAAGCCAATATCATTAAGTTACCTAATATCAGCGCGTCAATCCCACAATTAAAAGATGCGATTGCTGAGCTTCAAAACAAAGGATATCAACTTCCTGTTTATCCGGATGAACCTAAAAATGAAAAGGAGAATGATATTAAAGCCAGATATGACAGGATTAAGGGTAGTGCAGTAAATCCGGTATTGCGGGAAGGTAATTCGGACAGGAGAGCTCCGGTCCCTATTAAGAATTATGCGAAGAAAAATCCTCACTCCATGGGTGCCTGGGATGCAAATTCAAAAACACATGTAGCTACGATGACACATGGTGATTTTAAATCCAATGAAAAATCACTTACTATTCAAAAAGCTACAGATGTAAAAATTGTTTTAACGGCCAATGACGGTTCGGTAACAACTTTAAAAGAAAAAATATCCCTGTTGAATGGGGAGATCATTGATACAACAGTCATGAGCAAATCTGCGCTCCTTAGATTCCTGAAAGAGCAGTTTGCAGATGCAAAGAAAAAAGGTGTTCTTTTTTCCGTCCACCTGAAGGCAACAATGATGAAAGTTTCGGATCCTATTATTTTTGGCCATGTTATGGAGGTCTATTTTGCCGATGTATTTCAGAAGTATGCTGCCCTTTTTGAGGAAATTGGAATCAGTTCCAATGACGGTCTGGAAATGTTATTTGAAAAATTAAAAACCCTTCCCGAAAAGAAAAGAACAGTAATTGAGCAAGATATAATAAAAGACCTGAAAGATGGTCCTGATCTTGCCATGGTAAACTCCGAAAAAGGAATTACGAACCTGCATGTTCCGAGCGACATAATCATTGATGCATCCATGCCGGCTATGATCCGTAATTCAGGACAAATGTGGAATGCTGAAGGAAATTTACAGGATACAAAGGCCATAATACCCGATAGCAGTTATGCCGGAGTTTATGAAGCCACTATAGATTTCTGCAAGAAACACGGTGCTTTTGATCCAAGAACTATGGGAACTGTGCCAAATGTTGGCCTCATGGCCCAAAAAGCAGAAGAATATGGTTCACATGACAAAACATTTGAAATTAAAAAAGATGGTTTTGTCAGTGTTATTGATATCCAAACAGGAGAAGAACTGTTAAAGCACAAGGTGGAAAAAGGTGATATTTGGAGAATGTGCCAGGTTAAGGACGCCCCAATACAGGATTGGGTGAAACTTGCTGTAACCAGGGCAAGAGAATCCAATACTCCAGCCGTTTTTTGGCTTGATAATGAACGTGCTCATGATACCGAACTGATTAAAAAAGTAAATAAATACCTTCCTGAAAATGATATTTCTGGTTTAGATATCAGAATATTATCCCCGGTTGATGCCACCAATTTTACACTAACCCGGATTATAGAGGGCAAAGATACTATCTCCGTATCTGGGAATGTACTTAGAGATTATTTAACCGACCTGTTTCCTATTCTTGAAGTAGGGACAAGCGCTAAAATGCTCTCAATCGTACCCTTGATGAATGGAGGCGGATTGTTTGAAACCGGAGCAGGTGGTTCTGCCCCAAAACATGTGGAGCAATTCCTTGAAGAAGGCCATTTGAGATGGGATTCCTTAGGTGAATTTTTAGCACTTAGTGTTTCACTCGATTTTTATGGGAAGAAAAATAATAATACAAAGGCATTAGTGTTGGCTAAAGCCCTGGATGAGGCAACTGAGGAATTTTTAGATCAGGACAAATCACCTTCCAGAAAAGTAGGCGAGCTGGATACGAGAGGCAGTCATTTTTACTTGGGCCTTTATTGGGCAAAGGCTCTTGCCAGACAGGAAAAAGACAGAGAATTAAAAGAAATTTTTACTAAACTGGCCCAATTACTTGATCAAAATAGCCCTAAAATTTTGGCAGAACTTATTGATGCACAAGGAACTGCTCAGGATATCGGTGGTTATTATAAACCAGATCCTAAACTTATGAGTAGTGCCATGAGGCCCAGTAAAACCTTTAATTCCATATTAGAACAACTGTGAGTATTTTTGAATAATGAAAGTTGAGACCCCAAAGTATAAAGTTGGGGTCTCTCTATTTTAAATTACTGTTAACCCTTAACGTATTCTAATATTAATGTATATTTTTAATTAAAATTGCTTTAATGAACCGACCTTTCCGACTATTCTTAGTTGTTTTCTTTTTGCTATTTTCTATTTCACTTTTTTCACAAAAAAGGTTTACAATTAGCGGAACAATAACAGAGGCTTCTAGCAATGAAACCTTAATAGGCGTAACATTATTATTTCCTGAGTTTAATACCGGAGTTACCACAAATGATTACGGCTTTTACTCCATAACCCTGCCGGAAGGAGAGTACCAGATCATTTTGAGCTATTTGGGCTATCAGGAAATATCCCAGAAAATATCACTCAATCAAGACCTCAGGATAAATTTTGAAATGTTTGAAGAGGTGGAACAATTAGATGAAGTTATTGTAACCGAAGACGTTGAAAAAATTAATATTCGAAAACCCCAAATGAGCGTCAATTCGCTTTCCGTTCAGACTATTAAAAAAGTTCCCGTTGTCTTGGGTGAAGCCGATGTGATAAAATCCCTCATCCTATTGCCTGGCGTAACCAGCGCAGGAGAGGCGTCTTCAGGTTTTAACGTGAGGGGAGGTTCAGTAGATCAAAACCTCATATTACTGGATGAAGCAACTATTTTTAATTCTTCGCATTTATTCGGTTTCTTCTCCGTTTTTAATCCGGATGCCATAAAAGATGTAAAACTTTTTAAAGGTGCAATTCCTGCCCGATATGGCGGAAGAGTCTCTTCAGTACTGGAAATTTATCAAAAAGAAGGGAATAGCAATAAATTCAGGATGACTGGTGGAATAGGTGCAGTTGCAAGCAGATTACTGGCAGAAGGGCCAATTGTAAAAGACAAGGCGGCCTTTTTAATAGGTGGCAGAGCTTCTTACGCGCACTTGTTTTTACCCTTATTTGATTTTGCAAATAAGGCCTACTTCTATGATCTCAATGCGAAGTTGAACTATAAAATAAATGAAAGGAACAACATTTATCTCTCCGGTTATTTTGGCCGGGACGTTTTTAGTATTTCGGATAGTTTTGAAAACACGTATGGCAATAGCGTCGGTAACTTTCGCTGGAACCACCTTTTCTCTAACAAATTGTTTTCAAACCTCTCATTGATATATTCGGATTATTATTACGGATTGGAGCTCGATTTTGTAGGCTTTAAATGGAACTCCGGGATACAGAACTTTAATATCAAGTATGATCTCAAACACTATCTCAGTGAAAAGCTGCAAATTAGCTATGGGTTAAACAATATTTACTATAAATTCAATCCGGGTAAAATTGTTCCCAATAGTCCTGAGTCGGGTATTGTGGAGGAGCAATTGATTGAGAAATATGCAAATGAATTTGCGGCTTATGTTGATGTAGAACATAGTATAACCCAGAATTTAAGTTTACAATATGGACTTAGATTTAGCTATTTTTCCCGATTAGGACAGGATGAACTTAATGTTTATGAAAATAACAGACCTGTTATATTTGACCCTTTCCTTCTTATTTATAAGGGAGCAGAACCAATTGATACAGTAAATCCGGAAAGAGGCGAAACTTTGGCTTCTTTTGCAAATCTGGAACCACGAATTTCTTTGGCGTACACCCTAAATCCTGATAATTCCTTTAAAGCAAGTTATACCAGATTAGCTCAGTACCTGCACCTTCTATCCAATACAAGCTCTCCAACACCTTTAGATGTATGGACACCCAGTGGCCCATTTGTGAAACCACAGCTGTTAGATCAATATGCTCTGGGGTATTTCAGAAATATAGAAGATGGGGATTATTCCCTGGAGACCGAGGTTTTTTATAAAGACATACAGAATAGAATAGATTATATAGACGGGGCCAACCTCATTGCCAATAATGCCATTGAGCAGGTAATTTTAAACGGTCAGGCCCAGGCCTATGGTCTTGAGTTATTGTTTAGAAAGAATCAAGGGAAATTTCAGGGCTGGCTGGCTTATACTTTATCGCGCTCTGAACAGAGAACTCCCGGAAGGCCACCTGTAGAAGACAATGGAAGATCTAATAAAGAAACAGGGATAAATCTGGGCGAATGGTATAGCACACCGTACGATAAAACCCACGATTTTTCTGTCTATGGAAGTTATACGCTAAATAAGAAATGGACTTTCAACAGCAATTTTGTTTACCAAACCGGCCAACCCACCAATTACCCCATCGGGCAGTTTGAGTTTCAGGGTATTGTCGTCCCCTATTATGGCTTACGAAACCAGGAACGACTGCCGGACTATCACAGGCTTGATATTTCTGCGACATTAACCCCAAAGAAAAATCAAAACAGGAGATGGCAGGCCGAATGGGTATTTAGTATTTACAATGTTTATAACAGAATGAATGCAGCATCAATAAATTTTAGGGAAAACCCTGATACAGGAACTAATGAGGCCGTACGTACTTCCATATTTGGAATAGTACCCTCTGTTACCTATAATTTTAAATTTTAATGGATACAATGAGAAAATACATCTACCTTCTCGCAGTTATTGCCATTAGCCTGGCTTGTGAAGATGTTATAGAAGTAGAAGTCCCTTCCGAGGAACCAAGATTGATAGTGGATGCGCTGATACGCGTTGATATTGATGAGCCATATATTCCGGTAGAGGTGAAGTTATCTTTAAGCAGTAATTTTTTTACTGATAATTCGCCAACCTCGGCAGAGAGTGTTTTAATCCTTTATGAAGAATATGAGGATGATAAAGTTATTGATACAAAATTTTCGAATTTAGCAGAGGAAGTACCCGGATCGGGCATTTACACTCCTGACCCAAACTTTTCCTCAGATCAACGTATCCCAACCAGTATTCTGGACAGGAATTTCGTGTTTACACTATTGATCAGGCATGAAGGCAGGCAATATCTCGCCTCCACAAAATATGCTCCGTCTGTCCCAATAGATTCTGTAATTCAGGGAGATGGAAGGCTTCTCAATGATGATGAAACGGAAGTCATTGTAACATTTACAGATGACGCAGACAGGGATAGTTTTTATCTTTTAGACTTTACATTTGGTGAATTTCTTGTGACTGAAGACACCTTTTATAAAGGCCAGCAGTTTAGTTTTTCCTATTTCTATGATCAAACATTTGAGCCAAATACAGAAATAGAGATTAGCCTGATGGGGGCTGATGAGCCTTTTTATAATTATATGGGGCTGCTCATTGAACAAACCAGTAATGATGCGGGCGTATTTGCCACACCCGTAGCCACTGCCAGGGGAAATGTTTTTGATGTTACGGATATAGATAATATTGACGTATCCGATAATGTAGATCAACCCAATGTATTTCCGTTGGGATATTTTGCATTGGTACAGGAGTACAAACAAACACTTACTATTCAATAAAATTTGTATTTAGAAATTGAAGAAATTAATAGTTGTTTTTTTAATCTTTAGTGGACTATATAGCTGTGAGGATGTCATTGAAGTTGATCTTCCCCCGGACGTGCCAAAAATTAATATCGACGCACTTTTCAGGGTAGACATCAATGAAGAATTTGTTCCGGTAGTTGTAAAAATTACCATGACCAATAGTTTTATGAATGAAGTCCCGGTAACCAATGTGGACAATATCATCATAATCATTGAAGAACTCGACGAGTTTGATCGCATTATAGATACCCAGTTTTCAGTTTTAGCCCAGGTAGATGAAGGTTCAGGAATCTATGTCCCGGACCCAAATACTTCAAGGGATGAACGGATCCGCACAAGTATATTGGATAAAAAACTTCGCTTTTGGTTGTCTATTCGCCATGAGGATAAATTTTATCTTGCCCAAACCAGATATGTCCCTACAGTTCCTATAGAAAGCATTGTCCAGGGGGATGGCAAATTATTTAATGACGATGAAACTGAAGTTATTGTGACATTTACAGACGATCCTGAAAGAGATGACTTTTACGTCTTTGACTTTGATTTTACAGAATACCTGGTTACCGAGGATAAGTTTTATAAAGGGCAGGAATTTACTTTTTCCTATTATTACGACCGTACTTTTGAATCCGGAACGGAGATAGAAATTAGCATTATGGGCTCTGACGATATATTTTATAGGTATATGGATCAGCTCATTGAACAAAGAGATTTAGAAGGCCCTTTTCAGACTCCGGTATCAACAGTGAGAGGGAATATTTTTGATGCCACAGGTATTGACAACAGAGATCTCTTCGATAATGTTGAACGACCAGGGGAATTTCCTCTGGGATATTTCGCCATAGTCCAGGAATATAAATATCCTTTGATTATTGAGTAAGGTAAATCTAATTATATCCAATTATTTTGCATGTATTCTCCTACTTTAAAAGCCTAATCTTTTTTGTAATTCTTTAAGAAGTTTGCAATGGCTTCTTCTATTAAACCGGAGGCATTTTCTATGCTATAGGAAAGAGGCCTGCTTGGATCCCTAATTTCTATTACGTCAACATTACCCATCTCAATTAAATGTTCTTTAGAAACCTCTGATACTCCGCAGACCACAATGACAGGTATATGATAACTTTTACCCAATTGTGATACCCCTTTTATTAATTTCCCTCTTAAAGTCTGCTCATCAATTTTTCCTTCACCTGTTATAATAAAATCTATAGAAGTGGATTCCAGAAGTGGATGAATGCGAGCCAGCCGGAATATAAAATCAGTACCCCCTATGAACTCTGCATTTAAAAATGTTTTTAAACCGTAAGCAGCACCACCTGCAGCACCGGACCCGGATATATGTGCATAGTCCATGGCCATTTGCTTTTTAACTATTGAATGCAAATGCCTCAGTCCATTATCTAAGAATTCTAGATCTTCTTCATTTCCACCTTTTTGCGACCCGTAAACGTAAGCCGCCCCTGCAGGTCCAAATAATGGATTGTCAACATCATTTACAGCATAAACCTTCAAATTTTTATGATCCTTCAGGAATTCGGATACTTCGATAGATTCTACCTTAGACATATTTGCTCCTGTCGGTTGTAATAAATTTCCAAATTCATCCTGGAATGTATAACCCAGTGCAGCAGCTATCCCAAGCCCTGCATCACTGGTGGCACTGCCACCTAAGCCCACATATATTTTTTTTGCGCCTTTTAAAATGGCGTCCTTTATTTGAATCCCTGTCCCCATCGTGGAAGTGAGTAATGGGTTCCGTTCCTCCTGGCTCAGCAATTCCAGGCCGGAGGCTTTTGCCAGTTCAATATATGCTTCGCCTGTTTCAGGGTTTAGCAGATATTCGGCATCTATTTTCCTTCCTAAAGGGTCCAGGGAATGAACCATAATACTATCTAATGTTATATAATGTCTTGCGGAATCAAGAAAACCATCTCCCCCGTCAGAGGCCGTAATGCTATGTAAACCAGCTTGTGGGAAAACAGAAGAAACCCCTTTACCAATAGCGGCGATAACCTGCTTTGCACTAAGAGATCCCTTAAATTTATCGGGAACTATTAGAAAATTCATATGTTTAATGTATTGGGGGCTTAGATAATTCTCCTGGAGTACCTCTCATTAGTTTTTGAATACTTACTGAAATTTATTCGTCTATTAATTAAACCCTATTTGTATAAATATAGCGCAATATTCTTATTTTTATCTGTACTATAAGTCTAGAAGTACTATGCGAACTAACAAAGAATTAATTATTAAGGGAGTAAAATACCTCGCTTATACACTTGCACTTATGTTTACGGCACCTGTTGTATTATATCAGGCATTCAAAAATTCCGAACATTCATTTTACATTCCGGTATTAATTGTTGGTTTTATACTTGCAATTGGGGCTATCGCTATGGGGTTTTATAGTATTAAAGTACTACTGGACGGCATATTCACCGGTAATAAATAATTTATCCATAAAATATTTCCTGTTCTAAATCCAATGAAAATCATTTAGGGATATGTTGCCTTCATATTCTGAAGATGCTATCTTTGCAAACTTATATACTCATACCAGCATATGATTAAAATAACACTTCCAGACGGATCAGTTAAAGAGTATGATAAAGGCATAACTCCTTTAGATGTTGCAAAAAGCATCAGTGAAGGTTTAGCCAGAAATGTCATTTCCGCAAAATTCAATGATACGGTGGTGGAAACGTCTACATCTTTGAATGAGGACGGTAAACTTGTACTGTATACCTGGAGTAACACAGAAGGAAAAAAAGCATTTTGGCACTCTTCTTCACATATTATAGCTCAGGCATTGGAGGAATTATATCCTGGAATAAAACTTACTATTGGCCCGGCCATTGAAAATGGATTTTATTACGATGTAGATTTTGGTGATCAATCAATTTCTGAGAAAGATTTTCCTGCTATTGAGCAGAAAGCGCTAGAAATTGCCAGGGAAAAACACGATTTTAAAATGCGTTCAGTTTCCAAAAAGGATGCGCTTAAGTTTTATAAAGACCAGGGAAATGAATACAAAGTAGAGCTCATAGAAAATCTTGAGGATGGCAGTATTACCTTTTGTGATCATGATACCTTTACAGATTTATGCCGGGGCGGACATATCCCGAATACCGGTATAGTAAAGGCTCTTAAAATAATGAGTGTTGCAGGAGCATACTGGCGCGGTGATGAGAATAAAACTCAGCTTACCCGTGTATACGGCATTTCCTTTCCAAAACAAAAAGAGCTTTCAGAATATCTTGAATTACTGGAAGAAGCCAAGAAACGAGATCATCGGAAGTTAGGCAAAGAATTGGAATTATTTACTTTTTCCAAAAAAGTGGGACAGGGATTGCCTCTTTGGCTTCCAAAGGGAGCGGCATTGAGGGAACGTCTTGAAAATTTCTTAAAGAAAGCCCAGAAAAAAGCCGGTTATGAAATGGTAATTACGCCGCATATAGGTCAAAAAGAGCTCTACGTTACTTCCGGGCACTATGACAAATATGGAGCAGACAGTTTTCAACCCATTCATACCCCTAAAGACGATGAGGAGTTTTTATTGAAACCCATGAATTGTCCCCACCACTGTGAAATATTTAATTCCAAACCGTTGAGTTATAGAGAACTTCCAAAGCGATTTGCCGAATTCGGTACAGTTTATCGCTATGAACAAAGTGGAGAACTCCATGGACTTACCCGGGTAAGGGGGTTTACACAAGATGACGCTCATATATTTTGCACACCGGATCAACTACACCAGGAATTTATAGATGTGATTGACCTTTCACTCTATGTTTTAGGTTCATTGGGATTTGAAAATTTTACAGCTCAGGTATCATTAAGGGATCCGGATAAACCCGAAAAATATATTGGTTCTATTGAAAACTGGGATAAAGCCGAAAAAGCAATCATAAATGCTGCTGAGGAAAAAAACCTGAACTATGTTGTTGAAAAAGGTGAGGCTGCTTTTTATGGGCCAAAATTGGATTTCATGGTCAAAGATGCACTTGGAAGAAACTGGCAATTAGGTACAATTCAGGTAGATTACAATCTGCCTGAGCGATTTGAACTTACTTATAAGGGCAGTGATAATGAGCTACACAGACCGGTTATGATTCACAGAGCGCCTTTTGGCAGCATGGAACGTTTTGTCGCTTTATTACTCGAACATACCGGAGGAAATTTTCCATTATGGCTCACCCCGGATCAGGCCATTATATTACCCGTAAGTGAGAAACATGAAATATATGCCAAAAAAGTTTTAAATTCATTGGAAAATGACGAAATTCGCGCCCTCCTTGATGTAAGGAACGAGACTGTAGGGAAGAAAATACGTGAGGCAGAAATGAACAAAATACCATTTATGCTTATTGTGGGGGAAAATGAAGAGGAACAAAATACAATTTCGGTCCGTAAACACGGAGGTGAAGACCTGGGAATGCTAAGTGTTAAAGCATTTGCAAACTTGGTTAAAAAGGAAATAAATAGTACTTTAAAGTCATTTTAAAAAATATTAACGTTTAATTAAATTTATTAGCCATAGCAATACGAAGAAGATTTAGGCCCCAACCTCGGAGGGAAAACAAGAATCCTCATAATATTAATGAAAAAATCACATCACCAAGTGTTCGCTTGGTAGGTGACAATGTTGAAATGGGCGTGTTTCCCATTGCCAAAGCAATTTCTATGGCAGAAGAACAAGGGTTAGATTTAGTCGAGATATCGCCTAATGCTGATCCACCCGTATGTAAGGTAATAGATTACAAGAAATTCCTTTACGAGCAGAAAAAGCGCGAAAAGGTAATGAAGTCGAAAGCCACTAAGGTTATCGTAAAAGAAATTAGATTTGGTCCCAATACGGATGACCATGATTACGATTTTAAAAAGAAACATGCCGAAAAGTTCTTAAAGGATGGGGCTAAATTAAAGGCTTATGTTTTCTTTAAAGGAAGATCTATAGTTTATAAAGATAAGGGAGAAATACTCTTATTGAAACTGGCGCAGGAATTGGAAGAATTTGGTAAAGTGGAGCAGATGCCTAGGCTTGAAGGAAAGCGAATGACCATGTTTATTGCCCCGAAGTCGAAAAAATAACAAAGAAGAGAAGCGAGATTAATTAATAAATAGGAAGAAAATGCCTAAGATGAAAACAAAATCCAGTGCCAAAAAGCGGTTTAAGCTTACGGGGTCTGGTAAAATTAAAAGAAAGCACGCTTTTAAAAGTCACATTTTGACAAAAAAATCGAAAAAGCGTAAGCTTAAGTTAACGCATGCGACATTAGTACATGATTCTGATGTTGCAAATATTATGGGACAGTTAAATTTAAAATAAATTGTCTTTTCGGTAATCAGTATTAACCATGGAGTTGGGCTAATAAAAGTGTTTTAGATTAAATCTTTGAACCGCCTGCTACAAAAACAAATTTAAAAAAATGCCAAGATCAGTAAATTCAGTTGCTTCCAGAGCCAGAAGAAAAAAGGTGATGAAGCAAGCCAAAGGTTTCTTTGGAAGACGTAAAAACGTCTGGACAGTTGCCAAAAATGCGGTGGAAAAAGCAATGGTATATGCTTATAGAGACCGTAGAAATAAGAAAAGAAATTTCCGTGCACTTTGGATCACCCGTATCAACGCAGGTGCAAGATTGCATGGAATGTCCTATTCGCAATTTATGGGAAAAATAAAAGCCAATAATATTGAACTTAACAGAAAAGTTCTGGCAGATTTGGCCATGAACCACCCGGATGCCTTTAAGGCCATTGTGGATAAAGTAAAATAGTAAAAAGAATTCTCGCTTTATAAACCCTGACCAAAACGGTCAGGGTTTTTTTATACCCCCGGTAAAGCAGTATAAGTGTATTTTCAAAAGCCTGAGCACCAGGGATGTTGGCTATGTGCCATAACAGCTGAGTATCAAACTACGCCCTGAAGCATTATTCCTGTGCTCGCATAAATAGATACCCTGCCAGATACCCATATTTAAACGCCCTTTGCTAATCGGAATTAAAATTGATGATCCCATGAGGGAAGCTTTAATATGAGCAGGCATATCATCAGGACCTTCGTAGTTATGCATATAATATGGTGCTTCTTCCGGAACCATTGAATTCATATGTGCCTCAAAATCCGAACGTACAGTTGCGTCGGCATTTTCATTGATGGTTAAACTTGCCGATGTATGTTTTATGAACACATTGAGCATACCCATCTTAATCTCCTTCAACTCGGGAAAACTATCATTTATGGTTTCCGTAATTAAATGAAACCCTCGTTTATAAGGCTTTAATTGTATTTCTTTTTGATAAATATTCATGGCTGCTTTTAGATATTGTAAAACTTTATGAAAGTTACTGGTTATTTAAACATAAAAAATACCTTTGCCAACTACAACTACTAATATGAATTTGTCAGACGTTAAAATGGTAGTAACAGACATGGATGGAACTTTGTTGAATTCCAGACATGAAGTGAGTCCGCGGTTTTTTGAACTTTATGAGGAATTGAAAAAAAGGGAAATCCTTTTTGTGGCTGCGAGTGGCCGCCAGTATAACAGTATTGTTGAGAAACTAAATCAAATACATAACGAAATAATTATCATTGCTGAGAATGGTGGATTTGCCAAACACAAAGACAGGGAAATTGTTTCAACTCCTTTGGATACAGTTTCTAAGAATACCATTCTTGGTATTTTGGAACAGGTTGACGGGGCATTCCCTGTATTATGTGGCAAGTATAATGCTTATATACTCGGGAACTCTCCAAAATTTATCAATACCCTTAAAGAGTACTATACCAAATACGCTATCTTAGGCGATCTGCTTAAGTTCGATGAAGAAGTCATGAAAATTGCGGTATATCATTATGGGGGCTCTGAAAAAAATATATATCCCGTAGTGAAACACCTCGAAGGTAAATTTAAGGTGAAAGTCTCCGGTGAAAACTGGGTAGATCTGTCCCACATAAATGCCCATAAAGGTTTTGCGCTAAAAAAAATACAGGAGGAACACGGTATTAGCCCACAACAAACCCTGGTATTTGGTGACTACAATAACGACCTGGAAATGCTTGCCCTGGCAAAATACAGTTTTGCGATGGCTAATTCACACCCTAATGTTTTAAAGGCAGCAAATTACAGCACGCTGAGTAACGATAACTTGGGAGTAGAACACGTTCTGGAAAAACTTATAAAGGATCAAAGTTAAGTTTTCTGTTTTTTCTTTTGCGCGGCCGGAAATAATACGTTGTTTAAAATAAGCCGGTAACCCGGTGAATTTGGATGAAGCTCCAACTCTGTTTTGGGATCCCCTACCCTATGCTGGTAATCTTCCGGATCATGCCCCCCGTAAAAAGTAAAAAATCCTTTTCCCTTTATACCGTGAATATAGCGGGCCTCTCCGTTAATTTTGTTTTCCCCCAAAACCAATACAGTAGACTTCACTTCGTCTCTTGTAAAAGCCGTTGTCTGGCCCATAAAACCTTTTACCAATGAAGTATGATTCTGACACAACATGGTTGGAACAGGATCCCATTTTGCAGAAAAATCCATCAAACTAAAATAATCGGTTTCTTTGGCAACATTGTTGCGTTTACTGGTCATGTCTATAGAGGAAAATTCATAGCGCAAAGGGTTTCTTTCTAGTGTAAAATTCGTAAAAGCAAAGGTTTTTTTAAAATCCAGTTTGCTTTGATAATTAGGATCAGAAGGGTCCCCATCAAACATTGGTTCACAAATATCAACGCCATCTGCAGCCAGCGCTATATCAAAACTATCTGTAGCAGAGCACATTGCAAACATAAATCCCCCACCTATCACATAGTTTCTTATTTTGAGTACAACAGCTCTTTTCTCTTCAGATACCTTATTGAAACCAAGCTTGGCCGCTAATGCTTCTGCTTCCTGTTTCCCCTCAATATACCAGGGTGCTGCCCTGTATGCTCCATAAAATTTTCCGTACTGCCCTGTAAAATCTTCATGATGTAAATGAAGCCAATCATACAAAACCAGTTTATTATCCAGTACTTCCTCATCGTAAATGGTGATATAAGGTATTTCTGCATAAGTCAAAGCCATAGTTACTGCATCATCCCACGGCGGATTATTCTTAGGTGAATAGACCGCTATTTTTGGTGCTTTTTCAAGAATAACAGCTTCCTGATTTTTAGACGGACTGCTGATCCCATCCAAAATTGACTGCGTCTGCCCATCCGATAAGATTTCAAAAGAAACACCGCGAATCTGGCACTCCTTTCGAATGCTTTCACCATCAGGCAATAAAAATGACCCCCCCCTGTAATTTAACAGCCATTGTACTTTTTGCTGCTTGGTAAGCACCCAGTAGGTAATACCATACGCCTTTAAATGGTTCTCCTGACTATCTGCATCCATGGGAATGAGAATTGCAGAAGCACTGGACGGTAAAGGAGTAAGAAAAAGAAATAAAATCAGTATCAGAAAAGTGGTAGCCGTATACTTTCTAAATTGGATTGTGCAGGTGTTAAAAAGGTATATCATTATCTTCCGGGTCTAAATCGGAATCCTCATTCATAGTACTTCCAAAAGCCTCTTCCGGATTCGGAAGGTTTTTTGTAATGAATGGGTTATCCCCATCTATATTCATCTTCGACTGAAACTCAAATGGCGAATCAAAGTCATCCAAGTTATCAAATTTACCCAGTTGTGCAATGAACTTTAACCTAATATTATCTAAACCGCCATTCCTGTGTTTGGCTACAATAAACTCCGCCTGTCCCTGAGTAGGGGTTCGCTCTTCATCATCCCATTCATCAATTTTATAATATTCAGGACGATAAATAAAGGAGACTATATCCGCATCCTGTTCAATAGCACCTGATTCCCTCAAATCTGATAAAATTGGTCTTTTGCTACCTCCCCGGGTTTCTACTGCCCTTGACAATTGAGATAAGGCAATTACGGGTACATTTAATTCTTTTGCCAGAGCTTTTAAATTTCTGGAAATGGTGGAAATTTCCTGTTCTCTGTTGCCACCTTTTTGGCTTCCTCCGGCAGTCATTAACTGTAAATAATCAATAACTATTAACCTGATTTTATGTTGAGATGCTAATCTTCTAGCTTTTGCTCTAAGATCAAAAATAGATAGTGAGGGAGTATCGTCAATAAACAGGGGTGCATTTTCAAGTGCTTTTACTTTTACGTTTAATTGCTCCCATTCGTGTTTTTCAAGTCTTCCCGTTCTAAGTTTTTCGGAGGATAATCCGGTTTCTGAGGATATCAGCCTGGTGATTAATTGAACTGAAGACATCTCCAAAGAGAAAAAAGCAACAGGGATATTGGAATTAACGGCCATATTTCTGGCCATGGACAAGGTAAGAGCCGTTTTACCCATACCAGGACGTGCTGCTATAATAATCAAATCACTTGGCTGCCATCCCGAAGTAAGCCGGTCTACTTTGTCAAAACCGGAAGGAATTCCACTTAAACCATCCTTATTTGATATTTCTTCGATTTTCTTTTTAGCTTGTATTACCAGGTTTTGAGCGGTTTCCGCTGAACGTTTTAAATTTCCCTGGGTAACTTCGTATAATTTTGCTTCCGCACTGTCTAACAGATCAAAAACATCTGTAGAATCAGAATAGGCATCCTCAATAATTTCGCTGGAAATTTTAATCAGGCTGCGTTGAATATATTTTTGAAGAATAATTCTTGCATGAAACTCAATATGTGCGGAAGAGGCCACTTTTTGAGTCAGTTTTATTAAATAAAAATCCCCTCCTACTGCCTCAAGTCGCTCATCTTTCCGTAGTTGGCTGGAAACGGTTAATAAATCCACCGGCTCCGAACTTTCGAACAATTTAAAGATCGCTTCGTATATATAGCGATGTGAATCTTTATAAAATGCATCCGGGTGCAAAATGTCAATAACCTCATCCACACCCTTTTTATCAATCATCATTGCACCCAACACAACTTCCTCTAAATCAGTAGCTTGTGGAGGTATCTTACCCTTCTCCAAATTGATGATAGTAGGCTTGTTTATTTTATGACCAATAATTGGGCTGGGTTTTTCCATGAGTGCAAAAGTATGCAATTAACCTTAAGTTAACTTTAAATAAAGCTTTTCGGATATCAACTGTTAATTAACAATTGATATGTTGATAAGTTACGACTTTGTGTTGATAACGAAAAAAATCCGAAGAATGAATTCCCCGGATTTTTTTCATCCTGATAAAAACGTTGATTAGCCGTTAAATACACCCATGTTTGCATATTTATTCATACGGGCCGTGACTAATTCTTTTGGTGATAACTTTTTTAAATCATCATAATTCTTAGAAATTTTATTTTTGACTATTTCAAAAGTCTTTTCCCTATTGCTATGTGCCCCTCCTGCCGGTTCCCTGACAATCTCATCAATGAGTTTTAATTTTTTCATATCTGTTGCTGTAAGCTTTAATGCCTCAGCAGCAATTTCCTTATACTCCCAACTTCTCCATAAAATAGAAGAACAGGATTCCGGTGATATCACAGAATACCAGGTGTTTTCCAGCATCAATACTCTGTCTCCTACCCCTATTCCCAGAGCGCCACCGGAAGCACCTTCTCCTATGATGACTACAATTATAGGAACTTTAAGCCGTGTCATTTCCAAAATATTCCTGGCTATTGCTTCCCCCTGGCCCCGCTGTTCTGCTTCAATACCGGGGTATGCTCCGGGAGTATCTATTAAGCAAACTACGGGAATTCCGAATTTCTCAGCAGATTTCATTAATCTTAACGCTTTTCGATATCCTTCAGGATTAGCCATCCCAAAATTCCTGAACTGCCTGGTCTTTGTATTATAACCCTTCTGCTGGCCAATAAACATATAACTTTGGTCTCCAATTTTACCCAAACCGCCAATCATGGCTTTGTCATCTTTTACATTCCTGTCACCAAATAGTTCTAAAAAAGTATCCCCACATATAGCTCTAATATAATCTAAAGTATAAGGTCTGTTAGGATGTCTCGAAAGCTGAACCCTTTGCCATGCCGTAAGATTTTTATATATCTCTTTCCTTGTTTCGTCTAATTTTTTCTCAATTTGCCGGCAAGTCTCCGTGACATCGACTTCACTCTCCTCACCAA
>Ga0316188_10000149_pt1 | contig 24437 bp, 24 predicted proteins | sample Phiworburrow1_MG_FD_204933 | JGI IMG/M metagenome (GOLD analysis project Ga0316188, IMG submission 204933) | Coastal sediment microbial communities from Maine, United States - Phippsburg worm burrow 1 | ecosystem: Environmental > Aquatic > Marine > Coastal > Sediment | place: USA: Maine... | reverse complement strand
CCAGTGAATGTTGCGCACCGACTGGTGCGCCTTGGCCAGCGCGTTGCGGACAGCGTCGTCGCTGCTGACGGGTGACGACCCGGCCAGCTCGATCAGCTTGTAGACGTGCTCGGACATGGTCTCTCCTCGGTTGCCGATCGCTTCATCGGACACCCGGATACCGATGGCTGTCAACCGGCCAGCATCGAATCGGCGGATGACCGGCTTGGGTATGATCTGCAGACACTCACACAGGCGCTCCAATGCCCTCTCCCATGCGTTCGCTCAATCTGGCCGGCGCCACGAACTTCCGTGACCTTGGCGGATACCGCGCAGGCGACGGGCGCTCGGTGCGCTGGCGCCGACTGTTTCGCTCCGACCACCTGGCGGATCTCACGCGCCAGGACCGGAAGGTGCTCGCCGAACTGGGGCTGTCACGTGCCTTCGATTTCCGCGGCGTGCAGGAGCGTGCCGCTGCCGCATACGAGTTGCCAGGCGTGAAGCAGCAACCGCTGCCGATCGAACCGACGGTGGTGCAGAACATGCGGCCACTGCTCGAGGCCGGTCGGCGCCTGACAGCGCAGGACGCCGTCGAGGCGATGCAACAGACCTATCGCGCGTTCGTGCACGACAACGCGTCGAGGTTCGCCGGCCTGTTCACGCACCTGCTCGAGGACGATTCCCCAATGGTCTTCCACTGCACCGCGGGCAAGGACCGGACCGGCTTCGCGGCCGCCCTGCTGCTGCACGCGCTCGAGGTGCCGGCCGACGTGGTGATGGAGGATTTCCTGCTCACCAACGCGCTGTATCGCCGACCGCCCTCCCCGCCGCAGACCGATGTGACGCAGGAGGTGCTCGACGTCCTGTGGCGCGTCCGGGCCGAGTTCCTCGAGGCCGCCCTGCATGCCGTCGACGAGCGCTACGGCGGCCCCGATGCCTATCTGGAGGCGCTCGGGGTCGGCCCGCGAGAGCGGGCGCGCCTGGCCGAGCTTTACCTGGAATAGACGCGCGCGGGCCCGGTCAGCTGGTCCCGAAGAACAGGTTCGGGAAGAAGAGCGCGATTTCCGGGAACAGGATGATCAGCAGCACCCCGACCAGCGTCACGAGCACGTACGGAATCACCGAACGGTAGATATCGCTCATCGTCACACCCGGGGGCGCGACGCCTTTCAGGTAGAACAGGTTGAATCCGAAGGGCGGCGTCATGTAGCCGACTTCCATCATGATGATGAAGATCACGCCGAACCAGATTTCGTCGAACCCGGCCGCATTGATCACCGGCAGGAACACCGGCAGCGTGATCAGCATGATGCCCACCGGGTCGAGCACCATGCCGAGAAGGAAGAGCACGAAGATCATGAAGGCCAGCGCGCCCCACTTGCCGCCGGGAATGTAGGTCATCAGCCCCTGGATGAACTCGTGCGCCCCAAGCGTGGTGTAGGCGGTGGAGAAGGCGTGCGCGGCGAACAGGATCCACATGATCAGCGTGGTCAGTCGCAGGGTCTGGATCGCGGCGTGGCGCAGGAGCCCAACGGAGAGCTGACGGTTGATCGCCGAGGCGACCAACGCGCCAAACACACCAATGGCAGCGGCCTCTGTCGGCGTGGCCAGGCCGCCGAAGATCGAACCGAGCACCATGACCACGATCATGATCGGCAGCAGCACGGCGCCGAGCGCGCGCAGCTTTTCAGGCCAGGTGCCGCGCTCTTCCACCGGCAGCGCCGGCGCAATGGAAGGCTGCAGCCAGCTGCGCACGCCGATGTAGATCGAGACGAGCACGAACATCAGGATCCCGGGGCCGATGCCCGACGCAAAGAGCTTGCCGACCGAGACCTCGCTGATCAGCGCGTAGATCACCATCGGGATCGACGGCGGGATCAGGATGCCCCAGCCGCCGCCGACGTTGATCGCGCCCAGCGACAGCTTGGTGTCGTAGCCGCGCTCGAGCATGCGCGGCAGCGCGATGGTGCCCATCGTGACCACCGCGGCGCCGCTGATGCCGCTCATCGCGGCGAATATCGCGCAGATCGCCACCGTGCCGATGGCCAGGCCGCCGCGCAGGCCACCGAACCACAGGTGCATCATCCGGTAGAGCGCGTGCGCGACCCCTGACTTCTCGAGGACCATCGCCATGAAGACGTACATCGGGATCGCGACCAGCGTGAAGTTGGTCATCGAGTCCCAGAACTTCGAGGCCACGATGTAGAAGCTCACCGGGCCCATCGACGAATACAGGAAGACGATCGACACGCCGCCGAGCACGAAGGTCAGCGGGACCCCCAGCAGCAGGAAGACGAGCAGCGAACCGAAGAACAGGAAGGTAAGGATTTCAACCGACATGGTGGCTGCAGCCGTTCAGTGTGCTGATTCTTGAGTGGCGAGCTTGCCGAAGGTCTCTTCGTCGACCGGCAGGTCCATCAGAATGCGGATGTCCGCTGTGAGCCGCACGATTCCCTGCAGCAGCAGCAGCACGCCGGCCACCGGCACCGCCAGCTTCACCGGCCAGATGTGCGGGTTCCAGATGCTCTGCGAGGTTTCGAGCTTCTCTGCCGATTCGTACGCCATCGAGCTGCCCTGCCAGAGCAGCACGGCCAGGAACATGAAGAAGAGCGCGCAGGTCACCACATCCACGAGCGCCTTGCGCTTGATCGAGAAACGGCCGTAGAAGATGTCCACGTTCACGTGCGCGCGCTCGGCCAGCAGGTAGCCGCCACCGATCACCGCGTAGAAGCCGAAGACGAGCTGGGTGAGCTCGGACGTCCAGATGGATGGCCGGCCGACGAGGTAGCGCATCGCGACGTCGACGAACAGCATCGTGAACATCGGCAGGATCAGCCAGGCGACGTGCTCGCCGATCCAGAGGTTCAGACGGGTAACCGCCCGCGCAAGCTTGAGCATCTTGGCATTCCACACGAATTGAGTCCGGGCCCGACCCGCGGCGGCACCGCCGCGCCTGTCGGACCCGGGGAAGACCCACGGATGCGCGCCGGCAGGCCAGCCACAGGCGCGCGCGCGTGGCGATCAGACGTAGCCGAGGTCCTTCATCAGGCCGGTCATGGCTTCAATGCCCTTGGCAGCCCGCGGGCCCTTGGCGGCCTCCTTGGCGATGAGGGCCTTGGAGACCTCGCTGAATTTCTGCTGCACCGCCTCCGGCCACTGCACCACCTCGACCTTCATCGTGGTCTTGCCCTTGGTCAGCGCGACCGCTTCCTTGTGCTGGTACTCTGCGCTGCGGCTGAAGAAGCGCTCGTCGAGGAGCGACATCAGGATCAGGCGCAGGTCGGCCGGCAGCTTGTCGACCGCGGGCTTGTTCAACACGTAGCAATCGGTCGTGATGCCCAGCGGCGGCTTCATGTGGTACTTCGCGACCTCCCAGAGCTTCATCGAAAGCGCACCCTGCGCGGCGCCCCAATGCGCGCCGTCGACGACGCCGGTGGCCAGCGCCTGGTAGAGCTCCGGCCCGTTCACGAAGGTCGGCGACGCGCCGGCGGCGCCCAGCAGTTCGAGCAGGGTGCCGGCCGAGCGCAGCTTCAGCGACTTGAAGTCGTCCATCGTCTGGATCTTCTTGTTGAGCACGACTTCGGTGACGTAGGCCTTCTCGGTGCGGTAGATCACGCCCTTCGGGACGAGCTCCTCGTTGACCAGTGCCTCGCCGCCGAGGTTCTTCAGGTAGTGCTCCATCTCCCAGGGCTCGCGAAACGTCCACGGAATGCCGTAGGCCAGGCCCATCGCCTCGGCCTCGCCCATGATGTAGGACGCCGACATCGTGCCCATCTCGACCACGCCGCGCTTGACGATGTTGAAGATCTCGGGGCCCTTGGCGAGTTCGCCCGCCCCGAAGAGCTGCATCGTGAAGCGCCCGCCGGTGCGCTTCTCCATTTCCGCCGCGAGCCACTGCAGGCTGTCCTTGAACGAGGACGAAGCCTTGGGCCAGTGCGCCTGAACCTTCCAGTTGACCTTGGCCTGCGCACGCGCGGTGCCGATTACCGCGGGCGCGCCGGCGAGTACCAGCGAGGACTTCAGAAGTGTGCGTCGGTTCAGTTTGCCGGTCTGAGCGGTCATGTGTCAGCCTCCATTGTCTGTTTCTTCGGCAAGGGTTGCCCCTTGTTGCCCTCCGATCAGATCATGGTAAAAGCTGTCAGTCAACTTACATCGCGAAGCTCCCGGCGCAGAATCTTGCCGACCGTCGACTTGGGCAGCGCATCGACGAACCGGACCATCTTCGGCGTCTTGTACGCGGTCAGCTCCTTGCGGCAATACGCGATCACGTCGGCCTCGGAGAGCGTCGCGCCCGGCGCCTTGACGACGAATAGCCTGGCCGCCTCTCCCGTCTTCTCGTCGGGCACACCGACGCAGGCGCACTCGAGCACCCCGGGGCAGGCAGTCGCCACCGCTTCGATCTCGTTCGGGAAGACGTTGAAGCCGGAGACCAGGATCATGTCCTTCTTGCGATCGACGATCTTCAGGAAACCCTTGTCGTCGAAAACGCCGATGTCGCCGGTACGAAAGTAACCGTCGGCGGTGAAGGCCGCGGCGTTCGCTTCGGGCTTTTCCCAGTAACCCTTCATCACCTGCGGGCCCTTCGCGCAGATCTCCCCCGTCTCGCCGATGCCGACTTCGCGATCCTGTTCGTCTAGCAGCTTGATATCGGTCGATGGCAGCGGCAGCCCGATGGTGCCGTTGAACGCCTGCGTCGACCCCGGGTTGAAGCTCAGCACGGGCGACGTCTCCGACAGGCCGTAGCCCTCGCGGATGAAGGTGCCGGTCATCGCCTGCCACTTGTCCGACACCGCCTGGATGATCGCGGAACCGCCGCCGCCGGCCAGGCGCAGGTTGGACCAGTCGATTTCGCGGCTTTTCGGGTGCGCGACCAGCCCGGCGTACAGCGTGTTCACGCCCATGAAGATGCTCGGGCGCGCCTTCTTCAGCGTGTCGAGGAAACTGTCGAAATCTCTCGGGTTCGGCACCAGCCAGTTGTCGGCGCCGACGGTGAAGTAGGTGATGAAGTTCACCATCAGCGCGAAGATGTGATACAGCGGGATCGCGGTGACGATCACCTCCTTCCCGGGCTGAAGCGCCTCCGGCATGAACGCCTTGAACTGCTCGACGTTCGCGACCAGGTTGCGATGCGACAGCGCCGCGCCCTTGGACAGTCCGGTGGTGCCGCCGGTGTACTGCAGGAACAGCAGGTCGTCGCCGGTCTGCGCGACCGGGGTGAACTTCATCCCGGCGCCTTCGGCGAGCGCGTCCGCGAACGAGATCGCGCCCTCGAGCCGCGGGTCCACCGGCGGGCTCGGCAGCTTCGCACCGCTTCCGTCGCCGACGCCGTTCGTGATGACGGTCTTCAGCTTCGTCTTGCTCATCACCTCGGCGACCGTGCTCGACACGCCGCTGAAGACGATGATCGTCTCGACGCCCGCGTCGTTGAGCTGGTGCTCCAGCTCGCGCGGCGTGTACAACGGATTGACGTTCGCCTGGGCCGCGCCCGCGCGGATGATGCCCAGGAAGGCGATCGGAAATGCAAGCAGGTTGGGCGTCATCACCGCGATGCGATCGCCCTTCTTCACCCCGAGCTTGGTCTGCAGGTAGGCGGCGAAATCACGCGAGAGACGATCGACGTCGGCGTAGGTGAGCGTCTGCCCTGCGCAGCGCAACGCCGGCTTGTCGGCGAAACGCTTCATCGCCTCGTCCATCATCGCGGTAACGGAGGAATACGCGTCTGGGTTGATCTCTTTCGGAATGCTGCCGTAGCTGGCCAGCCAGTGCCTGTTGGTCATCGGGGTCTCCACATGTTGGATTGGTTCGGTCTGCTTGCGCGGGAGTCGGCATTCTTCGTCGCCGTTCGCGTAGACGCGTCCGCGAATGATAGCGGTATCGAACCCGTTGTCGCCGCGCGACCGCCTTCCCGACCGGGAATCAGGTGTCGATCAGCGCAAGCGCCTGTCGGATCTGGTCTTCGTCCGTCGGACGCACCACCTGCGCGACCTCTTTGCCGTCGGCGAGAAACACCAGCGTCGGCCACAGCTTCACCCGGAAGGATCGCCCCAGCCGGCGTCCGGGCCCATCGGCGATCTTCAGGTGCCTGACCTGCGGATGCGCCGCGAACGCGCCGGCGATCAGCGGCTGCGCCCGCCGGCAATGCCCGCACCAGTCGTTGCCGAACTCGACGACGAACGGCCCCGGGGTGGCGTCGACTTCATCACGTGTCGGCGCCATCTCGGCATAGGAATCTTTCGTGCCCATTGGACTGCGCTCGCGCGCCCCTACGCCGGGCGCAGATCGTGATGTGCGAGCGGCAGCGACCGGATGCGCTTGCCGGTCGCGCGAAACACCGCGTTGCACACCGCGGGCGCCAACGGCAGGATCGCCGGCTCGCCGTGCCCGCCCCAGAAGCCGCCGCTCGGGACGAGCACCGTCTCGACCTTCGGCATCTCGGAGATCCCGGGCAGCCGGAAGTCGTGGAAGTTCGATTCCACGACGCGCCCGTCCTTCAGGTTGTTCTCCTGGTAGAGGACCGGGCCGAGGCCATAGACGACGTTGCTTTCGGCCTGCGCGCGGCAGGTGTCCGGGTTGACCACATGGCCCGAGTCGATCGCGACGACGATCCGGCGCACCACGACCTCACCCTTCCCGCTGACCGACACTTCGGCGACCATTGCGGCGTAACTGCCGAAGCCGTTGGCCACCGCGACGCCGCGGTGAAGGCCAGCGACTGGAGGGGTCGCCCACCCGGCGGCCCTGGCGGCCGCTTCCAGCACCAGGCGGTTCTTGTCGCCTTCCGCGAGCATGGCCAGCCGGTATTCGACCGGATCCCTGCCCGCCGAGAACGCCAGTTCGTCGATGAAGCACTCGCGGTAGAACTCGTTCTGCTGTCCCGGTCCGCGCCAGAAGCCGACCGGCACGTGCCCGTTGCGCATCGCGTAGTCGACCTGCTGGTTGGGCACGGTGTAGGGCATGTCGCTGAACGCGCGCACCGCGGTGAAATCGATGCCCCCCCGCAACGGTACGTCCGGCATCAGGACCCGGAGAATCGACGGGCACGCGATCCGGGTGTGCATTGCGATCGCCTGGCCCTGTGCATCGAGCCCTGCCTTCATCCGCACGATACTGGCCGGCCGGTAGAAACCGTGCCGCATGTCCTCTTCGCGCGACCACATCATCTTCACCGGCACCCCGGGCATCGCCTTGGCGATCGCGACGCCCTGCCTGACGAAATCCTGCGGCCCGCCGCGGCGGCCGAAACCGCCGCCCAGCATCATCTTGTGGACCTCGATCTTCGCGAGCGGCAAGCCGGACGCCTGCGCCGCGGCAGTCATCGACGCCTCGCCGTTCTGTGTCGACGTCCAGATCTCGAGGAACCCGTCCGGCTTGAACCACGCAGTGCAGGTCTGCGGCTCCATCGTGGCGTGGTTCAGGTACGGCGAACGGTATTCGGCCTCGACGATCTTCGCGGCGCCGGCGATGCCGGCCTCGACGTCGCCCAGGCTGCGGGCCTGAGGAAGTTTCTCCTGCGCAAGGCCGTCCCGCAGCATCCTGGTGACGGTTGCGTTGCTCGCGTCGCCATCCTCGCCGACGTCCCATCGGATCTTCACCTTCTTCAGCGCCTCGTTCGCACGCCACCAGCTGTCGGCGACGACCGCGACGAAGCCCTCCTCTCGCACCACCTTCTTGACGCCGCGCATTCTCTGCGCGTCACGCGCGTCGACGCTCGCGATCTTTCCGCCGAAGACCGGACACTGAGCGATCGACGCGTGCAGCATGCCCGGCAGGACGACGTCGACCGCAAAGACCGGCTTGCCGAGCACCTTGTCCGGAGTGTCGAGCCGGTGCACGGGCTTGCCTGCAATCTTCCAGTCCTTCGGATCGCGCAGCGGCACGTCCTTCGGCGGCGCGATGGCGGCCGCGTCGGCCGCCAGTTCGCCGTAGCGCAGCGTCCTGCCGCTGGATGCGTGCGTGACGACACCCTTGTCAACCGAGCAACTGGAGGCGGACACACCCCAGCGCGCGGCGGCCGCTGCGACCAGCATCGTGCGGGCGCTCGCGCCGGCCTTGCGGACATAGTCCTGCGACGCGCGTACGCCCATGCTGCCGCCGGTGGACATCGAGCCCCAGATGCGATTGCGCCTGAAGTGTTCGTTGGGCGAGGCGAACTCGGCGTGCACGTTCGCCCAGTCACAGTCCAGTTCTTCGGCGACGAGCTGCGCCAGCGCGGTCAGGGTGCCCTGCCCCATCTCGGAACGCGCGACGCGGATCACGACCCGGTCGTCCGGGTGGATCACGATCCAGGCGGTCACTTCGGCGACCGGCGCACCAGCCGCGCCACCGTCGGCGGCGGCCGACGCCATGGGAAAGCCGAACTCGAGCGCGAGCGCTCCGCCGAGCGCAGCCGACACCTTCAGGAACTCACGGCGATGCGAGATCTGCGTCATGGCGCCTCCCCTCAGGCCTGCCCGGATGCGGGCGCGGGTGGCGCGTCAGCTCGCTCCGGGGCAGCGCCTGCGTCGCCCGCGGCGGGCGAGCCGGCGAGGCCGTGTATCGCCTTTCGCACCCTGGCGTAGGTGCCGCAGCGGCACAGGTTGCTCATTGCGTCGTCGATCTGGCCGTCTGTCGGTTTCGGATGCTTCGCGAGCAGCGCGACGGCCGACATGATCATGCCCGTCTGGCAGTAGCCGCACTGCGGCACTTCGTGCTCGATCCAGGCCGTCTGGACGCGATGCAGTCCCTGCGCGGACAAGCCTTCGATGGTGACGATCTTCCTGCCCGCCGCTGCCGAGGCGGGAAACCCGCAGGAGCGCACCGGCTCGCCGTCGACGAGCACCGTGCAGGCACCGCAGATCGAAATGCCGCAGCCGTACTTGGCGCCGGTCAGTCCCAGGTGATCGCGCAGGACCCAGAGCAGCGGCATCTCCGGTTCGACGTCAGCCGTCCGGACCACTCCGTTCACCGTCAGTTCGAGCATGGCAATCTCCTGGAACAACCCGGCGAAGCCCGAACTATTACGATACCTCTTTCACCGGCCCGGAGGGCCACGACTTCACGTGCAGGTCGCGCTGCGGGTACGGAATCTCGATGCCGTGCGCGTGCAGGCGCTCCCACAGCCCCATCAGCACCTCGCTGCGCACGTTGGCGATGCCGTTGGCCGGATCGCGAATCCAGAAGCGCAAGTCGAACGTCACCGAGCTTTCGGCGAAGCCGGTCAGGTTGCACACCGGGGCCGGATGCACGACGACCCGCGCCGCCGCGCTCGCGGCCTCCCGGGCCAGCGCCTGAACCTGCCGCAGATCCTTGGTCCGGTAGGAGACACCGAACGGGGCGTGCAGGCGGACGACCTCGTCGGAGCGCGACCAGTTGATCACGCCTTCGGTCATGAAACGCTCGTTCGGCACCAGCAGCTCCATGCCGTCACGGGTGCGCAGCGCCACGTATCGGGCCTGCATCGACGTGACCCAACCGAACTTTCCGTCGATCTCGATCACGTCGCTCGGCTTGATCGACTTGTCGGCGAGCAGCGTGAACCCGGCGATGAAGTTGGCGACGATCCGCTGCAGCCCGAGCCCGATTCCCAGGCCCATGGCGCCGCTGAACACCGCGAGCGTCGCCAGGTTGAATCCGACGATGTGGAACGCGATGAGCAGCGCCACGATCGGCAGCACCACGTTCAGCAGCTTGATCAGCAGCGCGCGCAGCGACGGACTGAGCTCCTCGACGCGTTCGATGCGCTGCTGCACCACCCGGCTGACCAGGCTCGATCCCCAGAGCAGGATCACGAAAAAGAACAAGGTGCGGACGACGTCGAAGAGGCTGATGCTCACCGGCTGCCCCGCCTGGTTGCTCCCGAGCGGCAACGCGAGGCGATGCATCTGCTCGACCACCGGCCCGAGTGCCCCGAAGGCATCCAGCGCGGCGATCGGCCAGGCCACGTAGAACGCCACCCGTGACCAGAACCCCGACTGGATCACGAGCGTGATCAGTCGAACGACGATCCACGCGTTCATCAGCGAAATCGCGCCGCCGACCCACGCCGTCGGCCGTTCCGCGCTCCCGAGGACGAGACGGATGACGGTGAGCGTGACGTAGAGGGCGATCGGGATCGCGAGGATCGAGAACGCCTGAGCGGCTCGCTGCCCCAGCCCGGGCGAGAGGCGTGCGCTCAGTCTGCGATGCACCGCCGCAGCGAGGCGCGGACCGAAGAACGCGGCCGGCACAAGCGCCGCGACGATCAGGCCGAGCTGGATGCCGACGTCGATCGTCAGCAGGTGCAGGTCGACCCACGCCAGGACCGCGTTCAGCCCGTCCTTGACCCGGTCCAGCAGCAGGACCTTGTCGAGCACGGAATCGTTTGCGGCATCAGTGGTCATCGAAATCCGTCCGGCGTATCGGCATCACGACGCGTTCCCGTCGCACTGGCGATCGATATTGCCCGATGCCGCCGCGAACGCAAAACCCGTGATCGATGCGTGTTACGCCTTGTACCCCGTCATCGCGTAGAAATGCTCGAGCCCGGCCTTCGCGCAGACCACGTCCTGCTCGGCAGTGCCGGAGCTGACGCCGATCCCGCCCACGACCGCGCCATCCACCGTCACCGGCAGGCCGCCGCCGATGACGCAGAAGTGCCCCTCATTGGTGACGTGGATGCCGAAAGTCGGCTTTCCCGGCTGGCACAGCTCGTTGTAGACGTGCGTCCCCTGGCGCGCCCCGGCACCGGTGAACGCCTTGTCGATCGCGATGGCGATGCTCGTGACCTTGCCGCCATCCATGCGCTCGAACTTGATCAGCCGGCCGGACTCGTCGCAGACCGCAATCACCTGGTTCACGCCGATCTCGTGCGACTTCTGCGTGGCGCCGTGGATCAGCAGCCCGGCTTCTTCGAGGGAAAGTCGTTTGATCGTCAGCATCAGCGAGGCTCCTTGGCGGTGAAATCGGTCGTCGCGAGGTAGCGCGAAAGCTCCTCGCGCTCTTGCGCGGTGAACTGGCCGAACGGCGGATAGGGATCACCCACCGGGCGACCGAGAATCTTCATCGCCGCCTTCAGCGTCGGCGCCAGGCCGCGGTGCATCCAGTTGCCGGGAAACAAGGCGAACTGCCGCTGCAGGCGCGCGGCCTCGTCGTGCCGGCCGGCGACGAACGCGTCGACGATGCGGGCGCACAGCTCGGCTGCGGGCGGGGGCATCGTCGCGCCCGATCCGCCGAGCTGCAGCGTGGCGAGCAGCATCTGCACCGTCGTGAAGTAGCGCGCGTGCCCGGCCCGATCGACCTTCGCGATCAGCTGGGACACGCGCGACAGGTCGCGGGAGCTTTCCTTGATGTACCCGACACGGTCGAGTTTCGCGAGTTCCACCGTGCCAGCGACCGAGACGTCCGCCCCAGGGCCCGGATTCAGGTACAGCACGATCGGCAATCCGGTCTCGCGCGCGATCGCCTCGAAGTACGCGACCAGTTCGCCCTGCGTGGGCGCTCCGCCGAAGGGGCGAAGCGGCGCGAGCAATTGCAGTGCCTCGGCGCCGAGGTCCTGCGCATAGTGGGCGAGCTCGATCGCGGTCCTGAACGACGGGTGGGTGATACCGACGGCCACCGGACGCCGCTTGCCGACGAATTCGACGGTGTGCCGGATCAGGCGCCGGCGTTCCTCCATCGACAGGTAGGTGTACTCCTGCGTCTCGACGCCGGCGGCGACGACCATCGCCGCGTTGCACTCGTTCACCACATAGTCGACCTCGGTCGCCAGCGCCCGCTCGTCCACCTTCAGGTTTTCGGTGAACGGGGTCAGCGGCGGAACGATCAGTCCGGGCAGTTGCAGTTCCAAGGAGCCTCCGGCTTCGGGACGGTCGCGCGCGCCATCGCACGGACCGCAATGGTGACGACTTTAGCAGCGCCGACCGGTGTCGGTATCATCGCCCGTCATGAAGCAGATACTCGAGGACATCAACGAGAAGTACATCGGGCGCGCCCCGCACATGCGCGACATTGGCGCCCGCGTCACCGCGATCGACCGCGCGCGCGGGTCGATGATGCTGCCGGCGCGGCCCGACTGGCTGGGCGATCCGGTGCGCGGCCTGCTGCATCCGGGCGCCCTCACCGTCCTGGCCGATTCGGCGTGCGGGCTGGCGGTCGGCGCGGCGCTCGAGCAGCGCGCGCCCTATGCGACGCTCGACCTTCGGATGGACTACCTGCGCCCGGCCAGCCCGGCGCGCGACATCCATTGCGATGCCGAATGCTTCCGGTTGACCCGCAACGTCGCGTTCACGCGCGCGACCGTCTGGCAGGACGCGCGGGAGCAGCCGATCGCTGCGGCGCAGGCGACCTTCATGCTGTCGACCGCGCCCGGTTCGCGCCCGCCGATGCCCGGCGCGGTGGCCAATCCGCCGACCGGCCCGGCCCCGGGGCAGGACGATTCACTCGCGTCCCCGCCTTCCGCCGGCGAGAACGCGGAAGAACGCTGGCGCGCGCCGGACGCCAGTGAGCCGGTGCTGCCCGAACGACCGATTCCCTATGTCGAATATCTGGGCATCCGCGTCGCGCCGGCCGCCGACGCACCGCTGTTTCGCCTGCCCTACCAGGAGAAACTGGTCGGCAATCCGCGGCTGCCTGCGCTGCACGGCGGGGTGATCGCCGGGTTCGCCGAAACCGCGGCCATCCTCCATCTGATCCAGACGCTTCAGGGCGCGAAATTTCCGAAAGGGATCGATTTCTCGATCGATTACCTCCGGTCGGGCCGCCCCGAAGAGACGTTCGCGCGCTGCGAGGTGATCCGGACCGGCTCTCGCGTGGCCCTGGTGCACGTGCGCTGCTGGCAGAAGGACCCTGCCCGACCGATCGCGGTCGCTCGCGCCCAGTTTCTGCTGACCCGGCGCGACGCGCAGGCCTGAGACGGCGCGGCCGGTGGGTCCCGGGCGCCGTGACGCGAACGCCTGCCGGGCCTCGAGCGCGCGCGCCGGATTGCACGCCGCAGGAGACGGACGCTGAGCGCCCCCCTACAATCGGACTCCCGGAATCTGGAGCAGCCCATGGCGATCACCATCGTGCCGATCACCCCGAGCTTCGGGGCCGAGGTCGGGGACATCAACCTGCGTTCCCCGCTGTCGGGCGAGGACCTTCGAGCCGTCCGCGAAGCCTTCGCGACCTATGCGGTGCTGGTCTTCCCTGGGCAGGACCTCAGCGTCGAGCAGCACCTGGCGTTCGCATCGAACTTCGGGCCGCTCGAGCGCACCGTGGCGACCCAGATGACCGAACGCAAGATGCGCGTGCGTCCCGAGATCGCCGACATCGCGAACATGGATGCCGAGGGCAATGTCTGGCGCAAGGACAGCCGCATGCGCCTGTTCCAGCTCGGCAACCGCCTGTGGCACACCGACAGCTCGTTCAAGGCGCCGAGCGGCTACGCGTCGCTGCTGTACGCGCGCTCGGTCGCCCCTGTTGGCGGGCACACCGAGTTCGCCGACATGCGCGCCGCCTTCGACGCGCTGCCGCAGGCCACCCGCGCGCGGCTGGAAGGCCTGATCGGCGAGCACTCGTTGCTCTTCTCCCGCAAGCGGCTGGGCTTCACGCAGTTCAGCGACGACGAGCAGCGCGCCTTCGCTCCCGTCTCCCGACCGCTGCTGCGCACGATCCCGGAATCCGGGCGGCGCGCGCTGTACCTCGCCTCCCATATCGGCAGGATCCGTGGCATGTCGGACGACGAGGCCGAGGCCCTGCTCCGGGAACTCACCGAGCACGCCACCCAGAGGTGCTTCGTCTACATGCACCGCTGGCGGGTCGGCGACCTGGTGATGTGGGACAACCGCTGCACCATGCATCGCGGCACCGCGTTCGACGACTTGCGCTGGCCGCGCGACATGCATCGCGCGACCACGTCGGATCGCGCGGACGCGTTCGGCGCGATCGAAGACGGCGTGCCGGCCGCCGCTGACTACTGACCACGGGACGCCCATGGAATTCGAAGCCATCCTCGATCGGTTCGCGAGCGCCGTCGCCGCGCACGATTCTCCCGGTCTGGCCGCCCTGTTCACCGAGGACGGCTGCTACGACGACTATTTCTTCGGTCCCCACGATGGCCGCGACGCGATCGCTGCGATGCTCGACCGCTTCTACGAAGGCGGAGAGGCGTTCTGCTGGGAGTTCACCGAGCCGGTGAGCCGCGGCGACCTGGCCTATGCGAGCTACTGCTTCAGCTATCGCTCGCGCGAACCCGAGAGCGCCGGCAGGATCGTCGTGTTCGAGGGCATGTCGCGCTTTCGACTGCGCGACGGACTCATCGCGCACTACGGCGAAGTGTTCGACCGCGGGGTCGCATTCACCGCACTGGGCTACGTGAAGCCGCGCATCGCGAGCTTGCTCGAGCGCTACTCGGCAGGCTTTGCCGCCGGTCCGGCGGCCGAGCGGCATTTGCGGTTTCGCGCGACGCGCGAGCGATAGCCCCGGCTCGGCGGCGCCGGCTGGGCGAACGACCCCTGTCATCGCCGGATTGACGTGCCATGAACACACAGGGCATTCGACATTTGCAAATGCGAATCAGTCGTATTAAGATCTGCGCATTCGCCAATTCCATGAACAACTTGCCATGCATACACGTCGATCCACCCTGTGCCTCTCCCTGGCCATCGCCGCTTGCGCGCTGATGCCGGTCCCCTCGATCGCCGCCGATCAGGAATATCTGCTGACGATCCGGAATCACCGATTCGAACCGACGGAGTTGAAGGTTCCGGCGGGCAAGCGTGTGAAGCTGATCGTGCACAACCAGGACAAGACTCCGGAAGAGTTCGAGAGCCACTCGCTCAATCGTGAAAAAGTCATCCCGGGCGGCGCGAAGGCGACGATCTTCATCGGCCCGTTGAAACCGGGACGCTACGCGTTCGTCGGCGAATTCAACGAGGCGACGGCGCAAGGCGCCATCGTCGTCGACTGACCGAGGCCCGCCGTCATGTTCGCCGCCACCCTGATCGTGTTTCGGGAAACGCTGGAAGCAGCGATGTTCATCGGCATCATCGCCGCCGCGACCAAGCAGCTCGCCGGCCGAACGCGCTGGCTCGGAGCGGGCGTCGCCGTCGGCGCACTCGGCGCCATCGCACTGGCGTTCGCTGCCGACCGATTCAGCGACTGGTACGGCGGGATCGGTCAGGACCTGGTCAACATCACCATCCTCTCGACCGCGCTCGCGATGCTGATCTGGCACTGCGTCTGGGTGTCGACACACGGCCGTGAACTCGCCGCGGACGCGCGCTCACTGGGAGTCGCCGTCGGACGGGGTGACCGGAAGCCCTGGGCGCTCTTCCTGGCGGTCGCGATGGCGGTGCTGCGCGAGGGTGCCGAGACCGTGCTGTTCGTCGGCGGCACGATGGCCGGATCAGGCACTGGCGATACCACGTCGACACTGCTCGCCTGCGCGGCGGGGCTCGTCGCCGGGGTGCTCGTCGGCGTGCTGATCTATGCCGGGCTGTCGCGCATTCCGGTGCGACACCTGTTTACCGCGACGAACCTGCTGGTCGCGCTTCTCGCGGCATCCATCGCGAGTCAGCTCGCCAAGGCCCTCGCGCAGGCGGGATTCCTGGAACAGTGGACGTCACCACTGTGGAACAGTTCCGCCCTTCTGGCGCAGGATTCGGCGCTCGGTACCGTTCTCCACGCGCTGATGGGCTACGACGCCCGGCCGTCGGGTGCGCAGCTGACCTTCTATGTCGGAGTGCTCCTGCTGATCTATGCCGGCACCAGGCTGGCCTCGCGGGGGGCCACTCCCCTGCCGCGTCCCGCAGTCTCGACGACCGCCTAGCCACGCCGGCAGGGCGCTCGCGAACGTCGTTCCCGTCGTCCCCCGAGCGCCAGTCAGTGGCTCGGCAGGCGAAGGCCGTCACAGCCACGAATCGCCGAACGGCCTGCCGTGATGCACGGGCGAGGCATGACCTGCCTCGCGTCGCGGCTTGCCGCCCCTGAGGAATTCCATTAGCTTCCTTCCCACTGGGTCGAGGTCGCTCGCGGCACGATATTGCGCCGGCGCGCCTGCGGTGTACGAGTCTGCGATGTGTGCCGACAAGACCTGAAGGCCCGACGAGTCGAGCAACCAGCGGAAACGGTATGAAGATCGATCTGTCTTACGGAAAGTCGGTGCTCGGCGTGACGATGCCGCCCCGCGTCGAGCCCACCGTCATTCGCAAGCCGGCGTTCCCCTCCCCTGAACCGCCCGAGACGCTGATCGAAAAGGCCCTGAACGCGCCGATCGGGTCGCGCACGCTGGACGAAATCGCTCGGGGCAAGAAGAGCGCCTGCATCCTGATCTGCGACATCACCCGGCCGGTGCCGAACGCGAGCTTCCTGCAGCCGATGATACGAAGACTGATGGCCGCGGGCGTTCCCGCCGCCTCGATCACGGTGCTGGTGGCAACGGGTCTGCATCGGCCGAACGAGGGCGACGAACTGGCCGAACTCGTCGGCGATCCCTGGGTGCTCGAGAACGTTCGCGTCGAGAACCACTTCGCCGAGGACGACGGTGCCCACGTCGACCTGGGTTTCACCGCGACCAGACGAACGCCGGTGCGGCTGGACCGCCGTTTCGTCGACGCCGAGGTACGAATCGCCACCGGCCTGGTCGAACCGCATTTCATGGCCGGCTACTCCGGCGGGCGAAAGGTGGTCGCGCCAGGCGTCGCGCATCACGAGACGATCCGTACGTTCCACAGCGCGCGCTTCATGGAGGATCCGGGCGCAGTGCAGTGCAACCTCGAGCGCAACCCGCTGCACGAGGAACAGCTGGAGATCGTGCGCATGCTCGGTGACGTGTACGCGCTGAACACCGTGCTCGACGAGCACCGAAACCTGGTACACGCGACCTTCGGCGAGATCATCGCGAGCCACCTCGATGCGGTCGAGTTCACCCGCGCATACACCGAGATCCCGGTCGGCCGGAAGTTCAGGACGATCGTGACGTCCTCGGCGGGCTATCCGCTGGACCAGACGTACTACCAGACCGTCAAAGGAATGGTGACGCCGCTCGACATTCTCGAGCCCGGCGGCACATTGATCATCGCGTCGCAGTGCACCCAGGGCATCGGCTCGGCGCACTTTCGCGAGGCGCAGAAACGCCTGATCGCGATGGGCCCGGACGCATTCCTGCGGTCGCTGCAGCGCAAGGCGCTGGCCGACGTGGACGAATGGCAGACCGAGATGCAGCTCAAGCCGATGCGCATCGGTTCGATCGTGCTGTACTCCGACGGCCTGTCCGACGCGGATCACGCGCTGACCGGCGTCACCCGAACGCACAGCGTGGAGGATGCGATCGCGCAAGCCGTCGCCGCACACGGCGATCCGTCGATCGCGGTGATCCCCGAAGGCCCGTACGTGGTGCCTTTCGCCCGGGCGCCGCGCGAGCCGGCACCGCTGGAGCGCGCGGCGTGACGCTGCACCTGCACCTCGATCCGGTCGGCGGAATATCGGGGGACATGTTCGCCGCGGCCCTGCTCGACGCCTTCCCCGATCTCGATGAGTCGCTGCGCGGCGATCTGGCCGCCGCGGGGCTCCTCGCGCACGTCCAGGTTGCGCAAAGCCGCGCATTGGCGAACGGGATCGCGGCCAACGCGTTCGCGGTGACCCACGCCACGGACGCGCCGCATCCCACGCATCACTATCGGGACATTCGCGCCTTCCTCGAGCGATCGTCGCTGGCCGGGCCGGTGCGCGCGCGGGCGATCGCCATCTTCGAGATCCTGGCCGACGCGGAAGCCGCCGTGCACGGCGTCACGCGCGACGAGGTGCATTTCCACGAGATCGCGGACTGGGACTCGATCACCGACATCGTCGCGGCGGCGAGCCTGATCGAGCGCTGCGGCGCGCAGTCCTGGACCTGCGGATCGGTGCCGCTGGGCCGCGGCATGGTAAAGACCGAGCACGGGCGATTGCCGGTACCCGCCCCTGCGACCGCGCGGATCCTCGAAGGCTTCTCGGTCCACGACGACGGCGAGCTCGGCGAGCGCGCGACCCCCACCGGCGCGGCGATCCTTCGCCATCTGATGCAGAACAACACGGAAAACAAACCCGTGGCGGTGCTGGTGCGCAGCGGCGTGGGCTGCGGATCACGGCGCTTCGACAGCCTGCCGAACATCCTGCGCGTACTGGTGCTCGACGCCCGGCACGGTGACGTCCACCGCCCATTGCACGATGCGATCGGGGTCGTCGCGTTCGAAGTCGACGACATGACCCCGGAGGAACTCGCTGTCGCGCTCGAGCACCTGCGTCTGTGCGACGGCGTCGTCGACGTCGGCTACCAGGTCCGCTTCGGCAAGAAGGGGCGTGCGCAATTCGCGGTGCAGGTGCTGACCGAGCCTCGCGCGATCGAGGCTGTGTCCGATCGCTGCTTCGTGGAAACCTCCACGCTCGGGCTGCGCCTGGAAATGGGTACGCGCCGGATCCTGCGGCGGGCGTCCGGAACGGTCAGCGCAGAGGCAGGCCGATTTGCCGTCAAGCGCGCCTATCGTCCCGACGGCAGCATCACCGCGAAGGTCGAATCCGACGATCTGGCGCCACTCCCCGGGCACCATCGACGCCGGACCGTCGGCGCGGCAGCGGCCGCCTCCTCGACCGAAGACGGCGATGCTTGACGCGCTGCGGCGGCTCGAGAGCGCGCTCGACACGGACCGCGGCCTCGCGATCGCGGTCAGCGGCGGGGTCGACAGCCTCACGCTGGCCTGGGTCGCGGGCGGGCTCCGGCGCCCCGGAGTCCAGATGATGCATGCCGTGTCGCCTGCGGTGCCGACGGCGGCCACCGAGCGCGTCAGGCGCCACGCGCGCGAAGCGGGCTGGGATCTTCGCATCGTGGACGCGGGCGAATACGACGATGCGGATTACCGGCGCAATCCGGTCGATCGATGTTTCTACTGCAAGACCAGTCTCTACTCGCGCATCCGGAGTCTGACCGACGCGACGATCGCCTCGGGAACGAACCTGGACGACCTCGGCGACTTTCGGCCCGGTCTCGCCGCCGCGCGGGAGCACGCGGTGAGGCACCCCTTCGTCGAGGCCGGGATCGACAAGGCCATGGTCCGCAGGATCGCCGCCCACCTCGATCTGCACGACATCGCCGAACTGCCCGCGCAGCCCTGCCTGGCGAGTCGCGTCGAGACCGGCATCGCGATCGACGCGCGCGACCTCGCCTTCGTCGGCCGTGTCGAAGAGGCGGTCGCCGGCGTCGTCGGTCCCGGCGACATCCGCTGCCGGCTCACGTCGGGCGGCGTTTACCTCGAATTGCCCCCGGCGCTCCTGGATTGCGCGCCGGACGCCGCCGAGCGGCTCGATCGGCTCGTCGCCGGCCTGTGCGCTGCGCAAGGACGGCGCTATGCCGGGCGCCGCGGCTACCGTCGCGGCAGCGCGTTCCTGCTTGCCCAGGCCGAACCGCACGCCGCCCCCGGCTCCGACCGATGAACGACGTCCGATTCGACTGGGACCGCGCCGCGCGCACCGGCGTGTCGGAAGTCGTGCTGGCGCAGGGAAAGAGCGCTGCGCAGATCGCCGGGATCATCCGGCAGGCGGCGCACCGCGGACAGTCGTTGCTGATCACCCGGTTTTCGCCGGAGCACTGCGACGCGGTGCGGCGCGATTGCGGCGAGGCGATCGACTACGACGAAGCGTCCCGCACCGCGATATTCGGTGACCCGGAACCGGCGCAGGACACGAGAAGCGTCGGTGTCGTGTGCGCCGGCACGTCGGATCTGCCGGTGGCCCTCGAGGCGCAGCGAAGCCTGACCTATCTCGGCGTCGGCAGCGCGCTCTACGCCGATGTCGGTGTCGCCGGCCTTTGGCGCCTGATTTCGGTCGCCGAAGAACTCAAGCGCCACGCGGTGCTGATCGCGGTCGCCGGCATGGAGGGGTCGCTGTTCAGCGTCCTGTCGGGCCTCGTTCCCGGCGTCGTGATCGCGGTGCCGACGTCGATCGGTTACGGAGTGTCCAGCGGAGGCAGGGTCGCGCTGGACAGCGCGCTGTCGAGCTGCTCGCCGGGCGTCGTCTGCGTCAACATCGACAACGGATTCGGCGCGGCGGCGGCGGCCCGGAAGATGCTGCAGAGCGCTCGCGCTGCGGGATCGACCGACGGAGAATCGTCCCGCTGAGGCGGGACTGGCCTGCCCGGCTTCGAACCGCGGGACGCAGATACGGCGTTTCCTGCCCCCGAGCGCCTACTGCGCCACCGGGGCGTCCCCGAGCAATTGCGGTTCGTACGCGTGCAGCGACGGCGCGCCGCCGGTGTGGATGAAGAGCAGGTTCTCCCCCTTGCGGAAATATCCCTTGCGGCTCAGGTCGATCAGGCCGGCCATGATCTTTCCCGTGTAGACCGGGTCGAGCAGGATCGCCTCGGTGCGCGCGAGCATCTGCACCGCCTCGACCATCTTCGCGTTCGGCACCGAGTACTTCGGCCGCCAGTAGTCGCCGAAGCTCAGCACCGCTTCGCGCGGAACCTGCCTGTCCACGCCGAGCAAGCGGAAGACCGCCTGCGCCTCGTTGTGCACCAGCGGGTCCTGGTCGGCCGGATCGCGGCTCACGCCGATACCCACGATCGGGATGTCGATGTGGTTGCCCAGAAAACCCGCGAGCAGTCCGCCGTGCGTGCCCGAACTCCCTGAGCCGACCACCACCCGGTCGATACGCACGCCCTGCTCGAAGAACTGCTGCTGCAGCTCCTGCGCGCAGGCGACGTAACCCAGCCCGCCGATCGCGTTGGAGCCGCCGCCGGGAATGGCGTATCCCTTGCGCCCCTGCCCGGCCAGTTCGTCGACGACCTGCTGCATCGCCTGCTGCATGTCCGTGCCGGCGGGAACGACGGTGAGCGCCTCGACGCCCATCAGCCGGTACAGGAAGTTGTTGCCGCTCGCGTCGTGGTGATAGCTGCCGGGCACGCGCTCCTCGATCACGAAGCGGCACTTCATGCCTTCCTTGACCGCGGCCGACAGCGTGATGCGGCAGTGGTTCGACTGCGGCGCTCCGCAGGTCACCAGCGTGTCGGCGCCCCTGGCGAGCGCGTCGGCGACCAGGAATTCGAGCTTGCGCGTCTTGTTGCCGCCCGGTGCGAGACCCAGCAGGTCGTCGCGCTTGATCCACACGTTCGGACCGCCCAGTGCCGCGGTGAAGTTGGGCAGAAACTCGAGCGGCGTGGGGCCCTGCGTGTATCGGCGGCGGGGGAAGCGGGAGAGGTCCATGGGGTCCGTCCGTGTTGTCCGAGTTGACGTGATGAAAGCGCCTCAGCGGCTCGCAGCAGCCACGACCGCGACCGCATACGTGGGCCCGAGCGCCTCCGGGTCCGCCACGCTCAGGCCGAGATCGCGCAGCGTGCCGTTGTCGACGCCGTAGATCCAGCCGTGCACCGCCAGGGGCTGAGCGCGCGCCCACGCCTCCTGAACGATCGAGGTCTGGCAGACGTTGCGCACCTGCTCCAGCACATTCAGTTCGCACAATCTGTCGAGCGCCCCCGCGGACTCGCCAAGCACATCGCCGAGATAGCGTTCGTGTTTCTCGTGCACGTCCTGCACGTGCCGGATCCAGTTGTCGGCCAGCCCGATCTTGCGGCCGCTGAACGCGGCGTGCACGCCGCTGCAGCCGTAATGGCCGCAGACGATGATGTCGCGCACCGCCAGGATGTCGACCGCGAACTGGATCACCGACAGACAGTTCAGATCGGTGTGGACGACGACGTTGGCGATGTTCCGGTGAACGAACACCTCGCCGGGCGCCAGCCCGGTGATCTGGTTGGCCGGAACTCGCGAATCGGAGCACCCGATCCACAGGTATTGCGGCGCCTGCTGCCCGGACAGCCGCGTGAAGAACGCGGGGTCGGTCGCGGTCATCTCCGCGACCCACGCACGGTTCGCCGCGAACAGGTTCTCGAGCTTGCTCACGATCGACCCGATCCTCTGGTCAGGCGCCGAACTTCGGATCGATCGGCGTGGTCGCGGGATGCCGCGCCTCGATGACTTCCGCCGCGTTCATCACCAGGTCCTCGCGGAACCGTGCACCGATGATCTGGACGCCGACCGGCAATCCGCCGACGAAGCCCGCGGGGGCCGAGATCGCCGGCAGGCCGAGCAACGGGACCATGAACTGCGTGCCCTGGGCGCGCAACACCCGATCCATCCCGTCGAACGAGTCCACGTCGAGTCCCCAGGGAAACGCAGGCTCCGCGCAGACCGGGCCGAGCACCAGCGGATAGCGTTCGAGAAAACCCGCCCAGTTGCGAATCAGCGTGGTGCGGCGCGCGAGCGCTCGCATGTGCCCTTCGGCGTCGAGCCTGGGGGTGTTGCGGGTCATGCCGGCGAATGCGCGGCGGATGCGATCGTCCCCGAGTTCCTCGATCGTCGCGGCCATGAAGTGCAGCGCCTCGCCGTGCGCCAGGGTGTCCCAGAGTGCAGCGGCCTCGGCCATGTCCGGCGGTTCGACCTGCTCGACGAGGTAGCCCGCGTCGGCGAGCCAGCCCGCGGCGCGCCGGATGGTCTCGGCGATCTGCGGACTGGCGTCGATGCCCGCCGCGTTGACCGTCATCGCGACGCGGATCGGTCTGGACGGCGCCGGGCCGGCAAGCGGCGCGGGGACCCACCACGGGTCGCGCGCGTCGGCCCCGGCCATCGCCTCGAGCGCGAGCCGGATGTCGGCGACGGTGCGCGCGAGCGGCCCCTGCACCGACATCAGCTGCGCCGACAGCGGGCGCTCCTGCGTCGCGCTCGGCAGGAAGGCCGGCACCCGTCCGAACGAAGGGCGCAGCCCGAAGACGCCGGTGCAATAGGCCGGAAATCGCACCGAACCGGCCAGGTCGTTGCCGTGGGCGATCGGGCCCATCCCGGCAGCGACCGCCGACGACGCACCACCGCTGGAGCCTCCAGGGGTGTGCGCCTTCGACCATGGATTGAGCGTGCGGCCGTGCAGATCGTTGTCGGTGAACCAGCGAAACGAGAATGCCGGCGTGTTCGTGCGCCCGAAGATGACCGCACCTGCCTTGCGCAAGTTCGACACCACCGGGCTGTCCTCGCGCGCGATCGCGTCCTTGAGCGCGACGATCCCGTTGGTCGTCGCGCAACCGGCCTGATCCACGTTCACCTTCGTGGTCACCGGAACGCCGTGCAGCGGGCCGAGGGCGTCACCGCGGGCCACCGCACGATCCGCCTCGCTCGCGGCCCGAAGGGCCTCGTCGGCACGCAGTTCGACGATCGCGTTCAGCGTCGGATTGACCTGGTGCGTGCGCTCGATGCAGGCGGTCACCGCCTCATTGCTCGAGATCCGCCGGGTGCGTATCCCGTGCGCCAGATCTGCGGCCGTCCATCGCCATAGCTCGTCCACGCGCTTCTCCTCAATCCTGCGAACCGCCAGTTCCACCGACCACGTCAGCGGTCGCCCCGCTGCGGCGCACCGCGAACTGGGGATACAGCTGGACGACCACCTCCCCGTCCGAGGCCCAGGCCCGGCAGCCGTCCAGGAAGTACGGCCGTCCGCCCGCCGCAGTCGCCGAACGCGCCGACGTCTCGTCCGAGTCGCTCGTCCACCCGACCATCGTCTGATAGGCCACCGTCGCCATCGGAAAGAGGAGTTCGCGCATGTGCGTGCAACCGAGGGTTCCGCCCACGCACTCGTTGACCGCCTTTCGCCAGCCCGGCCCGATCCGACGCCCGACCAGCGTCTTGAAAGACGGCGCTGCGCCCTGGCACGCAGCGTATGGGGTGGACGGCATGTCGACCTCGATGTCGCGAACGGTCATTTCCTGGTCGAGCGTCAGACGCACCGCCATGTGGTGCACTTCGTCGCCCGGCTCGCGGTGCCCGCGGATCGGCTCTTCGTAGGCATAGGACTTCGTGTCGATGATCCGTGCCTCGATGTCCCACAGGCCATCGTCGCGCTGGAAGCCTTCGCAGGTGATGGCACGGGTATGGAGATGGCGGCGCGGTGCGGGTGCGGGAAGGGGCATGCTGGGACTCGGACGATCGATGGTTCGGGTGGGCGCGGGCAGCACGGCCGATTTCACGGCCGCAGATGCCGACGCGGACGAGTCTACCGTGAACCGCCAAGGAGCGACGGCGAGGCGCGCCCCGCCGTCCCGCCGCTGCGCGCTGCCGTCGGAGGCTCTCGCCTGCCTAGAGGGCCGGCGGAATCGACGGGTTTCGCTGCTGCGCGACCTCTTCCATCCGTGCGCGGATCAGGTCGACCAGGAAGGGCTGCGCGGGAACGATGTAAAAGCGGTCTTCGCGGACCGCGTCGACCACCTGCCGCGCGACCTCGTCAGGCTCGTAACCGGCGTTCAGCGCGTTGCGAAAGTTCTCGGCCCAGCGCTGGATGTCCTGCGGCAATGCCGACACATCGGTGCGTGGGCCGAAGTCCGCCGGTCGGTTGCGCTCGGCCTCGAGGATTGCGGTGCGGATGAGGCCCGGACAGAGCACCGATGCCGACAGCCTCGCGCCCGTGGTCCGGAAATCCTTGTACAGCCCTTCCGTCAGGCAGGCGACCGCGTG